>ENA-OQJH01001286-OQJH01001286.1-human-gut-metagenome-genome-assembly--contig:-NODE-1286-length-10820-cov-2.020761_pt1 | contig 10820 bp, 13 predicted proteins | sample MGYA00242597_ERZ504763 | MGnify/ENA primary metagenome ERZ504763 (study PRJEB26092, sample SAMD00036359) | human gut metagenome | host: Homo sapiens | study: EMG produced TPA metagenomics assembly of... | reverse complement strand
GTTAAAAAACCGGGGAAATCCCTTCTGTCAAACTTGCCGCCGCCGGCATTGCCGCAGGCGAGACGGCTGCCGCACTTTTTCGATACAGATGCTGAATCGGCAAAAGCAGCTTTGTTATGCCGCTTCGATTTCTTCCATTTCAAAAACTTTCAGAAAACTGTCCGCTTTATCTGTTCCTCTTACAGCAAATCGAACGGCAGTTACTTACTCCAAAGCATTGAGGCGGCTCCATCCCGACTTTTTTAAAAATCTACGGAATGACTTCTTCGGAAGCGCTTCGCCTTTACGGAGTATTGACAGGAATGGCTCTGCCATGCATCCTTTTTCCTTCGGCGCTCACAACTTCTATCGGAACAGTGCTTATGCCTGCCGTCAGCGCTGCCCAGGCATCTGATGATAACAGACGAATCATTCGTTTATTGAAACAATCTGTAGGAAGCTGTTTCATTTTAGGCCTTGGATGCTGTCTGTTTTTTCTGATTTTCGGAAACTTTCTCGGAAGAGTTTTGTTCCATAGTTCTGCTGCCGGAAGTTTCATTTTAACACTTTCATGGATCTGCCCGTTTCTTTACACAAATACCGCCCTTACAAGCATAATTAACGGACTTGGGAAAACATTCTGCACACTTCTCGTCAACACTGCCGGTCTTCTTGTTCGTATTGCCGGAGTATTTTTTGCAATCCCCAAGTTTGGAATATACGGTTATCTGATCGGACTTTTAACCAGTCAGTTTCTTGTTTTCGGAATCGCCGTTATTATTTTATTTTTTCATCTCCGAAAAGGAGCAAAAGATCTATAGACTATGTGCGCAGCACATAGTCTATAGACAACTACACATAATTCAAGAACAACTTCACTAATACAGGATTCACATATAATTCGGTAATAATTCCTAAACTCATCATCAAACCGACAAAAATTGTTTTCTGTCTGTTCCATCTGCCATCTTCTGACTCATAACAATATTTCAGGATCATAAAATACGCAGGAATATAGAAAAGAAACTGTGGAGAAACACCTATAAGACACAAGAGACAGCCTTTCATTCCCAAGTTCGATGCCGCCAGCGAAACAAGCACCCCCACAGATATGCCTGTCCACCCAAGAAATAACCCGGCGCTTACTTTTTTCAACTTCGTAAGAGCCAACCCTGAAAGCATAAAAAACGGAACGCAGCGAATGCGAAGCAGATACCATAAATATTCTTTTTCGTCTATCTGCACACCCCTGAATTGATCCAAAAAATATTCACTGAACAGATCCGGAGCTGCCACATATTTTTAGTAAGAAAATTGACATAAATAATTCCAATTAAAAATCCCGGCATAAACAAAGCCGCTAACTGCTTTTTCACATGAAATACCTTCATTATTCCTCCCTGTATCGCGCAGTTGCTGATCCTTTTGCCATTCTGCACTTTACTTTTTATTGATATTTCATTATATGCCGGAATTTTTTCATTATCACTTTTCACGATCCGTTTCTTACATCATTTTCAGGCTTCGTATTTTACTGCATATGCCATTAATGATGCAACTGTTTTTGCATCTTCAATCTCTCCTGTAAATATTTTTTCTTTTAATTCATCAAGAGAATATGCTTTCAGATCAATAAATTCATCCTCATCTAAATGCTGTTTTGAAGGGATTAAATTTTCGCCACATACACCTCGATCTTCTCATTGCAAAAAGCAACCGTTGTCCTCAAGGTGATCAGCCATTCCAATTCCTCACTTTTATAACCTGTTTCTTCTTCCAATTCCCGAGCAGCACATTTAAACCCCGGCTCTCCTTCCTCATCCAGAGCCCCTGCCGGTATCTCCAAAGTATATCTCTCAAGTGCATTTCGATACTGACGTACCATAAGTATCTTTCCATCTTCAGTGACCGGAACTACTGCCGCAGCTCCTTTGTGCTTGATAAAATCCCATACAACTGTATGATCCCCATTAATTTCCATTGTATCTTGATAGAAATCAATAATCGTTCCTTTAAATTTCAATTCTCTGTTCACACGTTTAATCTGTTCACTCATCGTCTTTCTCCTTCCCCGTATCCTCTCAGCAATCAACATATTTTAATAAAAGAAAGCCCTCTCTTTCGACAAGGGCTGGTCTTTCGTCTGCTGTTATGATTCATTGCTATTTCGCATAATCTGTTGCCCGTGATTCACGGATTACATTGACTTTAATCTGTCCGGGATACTCAAGTTCAAATTCAATTTGTTTTGCAATATCCCTTGCCATAAGCACCATATCATCATCAGATACCTGCTCTGGAACTACCATAACTCGAATCTCTCTGCCCGCCTGAATGGCAAAAGATTTATCCACCCCTTTAAACTGGTTGGTAATCTCTTCTAACTGTTTCAATCTGTTGGTGTATGTTTCGATCGTCTCGCGTCTTGCACCCGGTCTTGCTGCCGAAATCGTATCGGCTGCCTGCACTACACATGCGATCAATGTCTGCGGCTCAACATCTCCGTGATGCGATTCCACCGCGTTAATTACGGTTGAGGATTCTTTATATTTCCTACAAAGATCCACACCGATTTGAATATGTGACCCTTCTACATCATGGTCGATAGATTTTCCTATATCATGCAGAAGTCCGGCACGTTTCGCCATTCTGACATCTATACCGATTTCGCCCGCAAGAAGTCCCGACAACTGAGCCACTTCAATCGAATGCTTCAACGCATTCTGTCCATAGCTTGTTCTAAACTTCATACGACCGAGAAGTCTGATCAACTCCGGATGAATTCCCGGCACGCCTACTTCTAACGCTGCCGCTTCTCCTTCTTCTCTGATCATTGTATCGACTTCTTTCTGCGCTTTTTCTACCATTTCTTCAATTCTCGCCGGATGAATACGTCCGTCTACGATCAAACGTTCAAGTGCAATTCTTGCAACTTCACGGCGGATGGGATCAAATCCCGATAAAACAACCGCTTCCGGTGTATCATCAATAATCAGTTCCACACCGGTCAATGTTTCAAGTGTTCGGATATTTCTTCCTTCACGACCGATAATACGACCTTTCATTTCATCGCTCGGAAGCTGCACAACGGAAATTGTCGTTTCCGCAACATGGTCTGCCGCACATCTCTGAATTGCATTGACAACATATTCTTTTGCTTTCTTGTCTGCTTCTTCTTTCGCCTGTGTTTCCAATTCTCTGACCATTTTTGCGGTGTCATGCTTAACATCTTCTTCAACAGTTTTCAACAGATATTCTTTTGCCTGTTCGGAGGTAAGTCCTGAGATTCGTTCTAGTTCCTGCACACGTTTCTGATTCAGCTCTTCTACCTTGGCTTCCCGCTGACGAAGCTGGTCTTCTTTCGCCGTAAGCTTCGACTCCCGATGTTCTAACACATCAGAACGCTTATCAACTGCCTCTTCTTTTGCCAGCACTCTTTTTCATAGCGCTGCAATTCCGCTCTTCTTTCTTTTGTCTCCTTCTCAAGATCATTCTTTGTCTTGATCGATTCTTCTTTCACTTCGAGAAGAGCTTCCTTTTTCGTTGTTTCAGCAGTTTTCACAGCATCATCGATGATTTCTCTTGCTTTTGCCTCTGCATTTCCGATTTTACTTTCTGCATTTTTTTTCAAACCGGAAATTGTGAGAAATCGAGAACCATCCCAACTATCAAAGCGAGTGCCGCAGCAAGTATAATAGCGATCACTAAATCTACTTGCACAGGAGCACCTCCTTATTAAATTTTCATTGTACATATTACTTAAATACAACAGTTAAATTTTATACTGTTTTCACAACAATGTCAAGCATCGTCATTATAATTTTGTATCACTTGACGGACTGTATCATAACGAAATCCTTTGCGCCCCAGATAGCCGTATATTTTCTGCATTTGAGCTTCTTCCGCCTTATTCGGATCAAACTTTTTTTTTTCTTAAAATTTTGCGGATTGCCTCTTCTTCTCCCATTTCTTCATAGCAGATTTCCATAGCGCGCTTTGCTATTTCCGACGAAATCCCTTTCTGCAGCAGCGCCGTGCCGATTTCTTTTTTACTCTTCACATTCTGCCTGCTCCTCACGAAGTTTTCCGCATACCGGACATCATCAAGATAACCGAATGACTTTACATATTCAATCGCCGCCTCTGTCACGTCAGACGGATACAGACCCTGACGAAGTTTTTCGCGAAGGGCAGACTCTGTTCGGTCCATATCCTCGAGAAGATGCATCGCCCTAAGCTTCGCCCTCTTCAAAAGCACTTCCGTTCGGATCTTTTCTTCTGTTTCCGGCGGGATTTCTTCCCCGATCCGAATTCCGAAACGGGAAACCTCTCCTTTATAAAGTACAAACTTAAATGTCTCATCTATATAAATTTTAAACTTCGTTTTTGTACATGGCTCTATTTTAGTGACTATCATTATTTTTCATCACCTTTTAATGCAAGATCGTCACTTTTCCCTTTTTGTTCTTTTTCCTTTTTCACTTCTTTCTCATCTTTTTCCGAAGAATCTGTCCCAAGTTGATAATGTTCTCTTACTTTCTTTTCCAACTCTTCCATTATTTCCGGATGAGCAGACAGATATGTCTTTGCATTTTCCCGGCCCTGTCCGATCTTATCGCCTTCATATGCATACCATGCTCCACTCTTTTTAACAAGATCTAACTTAGTAGCCAGATCAAGGATATCTCCTTCTTTTGAAATTCCTTTTCCGAACATAATGTCAAATTCCGCCTCCTTAAACGGCGGAGCTATCTTATTTTTCACAATCTTAATACGGGTATGGTTTCCGACCATCTCTCCGCTTTGTTTCAGAGTCTCTGTTTTTCTGACATCCATTCGGACAGACGCATAAAACTTAAGCGCCCTTCCTCCGGTTGTCGTCTCCGGATTTCCGAACATGACCCCGACTTTTTCTCTCAGCTGATTGATAAAAATCACAATACAGTTCGACTTACTGATAACCGGAGTCAGTTTCCTAAGTGCCTGTGACATCAATCGCGCTTGAAGTCCCACATGACTGTCTCCCATATCTCCTTCAATCTCCTGTCTCGCACAAGAGCCGCAACAGAGTCTACAACGATAATGTCGATTGCGCCGGAACGTGCCATCGTCTCTGCAATCTCCAAAGCCTGATCACCGCTGTCCGGTTGGGAAATATATAGTTCGTCAATATCCACTCCTATATTCTTTGCATAGACCGGATCCAACGCATGTTCCGCATCAATAAATCCCGCAATACCGCCGCGTTTCTGCACTTCCGCAATCATATGAAGCGCAACCGTTGTCTTACCGCTGGACTCAGGTCCGTAAACTTCAATCACGCGTCCTTTCGGAACTCCGCCCAATCCAAGCGCAATATCAAGACTCAAACAGCCTGTAGGAACTGTCTCTACCGCAACATGAGCTCCTGATTCTCCGAGTTTCATCACCGCGCCCTTTCCAAAATCCTTCTCAAGTTTTGCTATCGCCGCATCCAGCGCTTTTTTCTTTTCATCATTTCCCGCCATAATAAAATATCTCCTTCTGTATAACGATTTTTAGTATCGAACAGTTGTTCGCTTCTGCTATTATAGTATTATACCCTCTTTAAATTGTCAACACTATTTTTGCGAATAATATATCCGAATATTTTTCAGCACGGTATAACCCCAAAATGCCGATCAGCTTCATTACAATAAATTTCATTTAGGATTATCATATTTCTATGCCTCCCACAATCCCATGACAGTTATCATTGCGCAGCTCCACAGCCAGAACAACCGTACATAAAACAATTACCGGAAGTTCCAAAAGCACATTCCGGTATTATAAACATTCGCCAAGATCTCGGTCACACCCCGACTTTGACCCGTCGCTTATACAAAAATTCAGCTATGCACTTTTCCGAAAACATATCAAAACCCATTACCGTCATCGGAAATCACTATGCATAGCTGAATAAAATATTCATATACGAATCCCTTTATCTTTCCTCGCGGAAATAATTCAGTCCGCAGCTCTTTGGCTGTGCATGCTCCTTACTTCTGCGCATACTTGTGATCACAAGAACAAGTATCGTAGCAATGTACGGGAACATATCATAAATCTGAGCCGGAAGTCCGGGAATATTAATATACATACGCATGATCGTAAGACCGCCGAATACAAGCGCCACAAGCATTCCTCTTGCAGGACTCCATGTTGCAAAAATAACAAGCGCTACCGCAAGCCATCCATACCCGCTGACACAGTTATGCACCCATACGCCTGATGTTGTAACCATGCTCATATACATACCACCGATTCCGCAGATCCCTCCGCCGATCACAGTCGCCATATATTTATATACCGTCGTATTGATACCCGCCGCATCCGCAGTTGCCGGATCTTCCCCGACAGCACGAAGATTCAGTCCCACTCTTGTACGATTAAAAAACCATGTCATAAAAAGCGCTGCCGCGATTGCAAAATAAACGACCCAGTTATACCGGAATAAAAGAGGACCAAGCACCGGGATATCTGACAAAACCGGGATATCAATCCCTGAAAATGCTTTCTTCGTCACTTCAGATACCGCCACATAACCGCCGGCCTTCTGTCCGATATACTCTCCGAAAAAATTTCCGAAACCGGTTCCGAAAAATTGTTAATGTCAGACCTGTTACATTTTGATTTGCCCGGAGCGTAATCGTCAAAAAACTGTAGATCAGTGCCCCAAGAGAACCCGCCGCAAAAGAAGTAAGAAGAGCTATGACAGAAGAAACCGCTCCGTTCGGGTTCCCGCCCGAACCGATCACTGCCTGTTCATAATAATACGAACCTGCCAGTCCCGTGATCGCCCCCATGAACATCATTCCCTCTACACCAAGATTTAAGTTTCCTGATTTTTCTGTCAGTATTTCACCGAGCGCTCCTAAAAGAAGCGGCGTTCCGGCCAATACTGCCGCAATAAATAATCCATTCAACGTATTAAGCATGATGTTCCTCCTTTCCTCTTCCGATCAACTTATATGTGATAAAAAACTCACATCCGAGCATAAAGAACAAAATAATACCAATCAACAGATCGGCCGCAGATGCCGGAATTTTAAACTGTGTCTGAATTGCGTTCGCCCCTCGCTCAAGCATCGCGATAAATACTGATACAACCAACATTCCCGCCGGATTCATTTTTGCGAGCCATGCAACTGTAATGGCCGTAAATCCGACGCCGCCTGCAGTTCCTTCCGTAATCGTAAAGTCCGATCCCGCAAACTGAAGCATTCCGACAAGTCCGCAAAGCGCTCCGGATAAAAACATCGTTCTGCGGAATACCCGTCCCACATTGATTCCCGCATATCTGGCAGTATTATTGCTTTCACCTACAACAGCAATTTCATAGCCTTGTTTCGTCTTATTAAAATAAATATAAGATACGACAACGAGAATAAGCGCTAAGATCCATCCCCAGTGCACTCCGAATACTTTTGTCAAACGCGCTCCCGGAACAAGCATCGCTATTTTCGGATAGCTGCTTCCCGGAGCTTTCCACGGGCCGTTCATAAGATATTTGATAAATGCCAGAGCAATATAATTTAACATCAGTGTAAACAACGTCTCATTTGTTCCCCACTTCGCCTTGCAGACAGCCGGGAGCAAACCGTACAAACCGCCCGCTACGATCGCCGCCAGCATCATAAGAATTACAAGTGGGATCTTCGGAAAAATATGAGCAGTAAAAAGACCAAACGCACCTGCCGCAACTGCACCTACCAAAATCTGTCCTTCCGCCCCTATATTCCAGAATTTCATTTTGAACGCAAAAGAAATTCCGATCGCCGTGATAAGAAGCGGAATTGCGATCTTAATCGTCTCATAAGAAACAGTCTTCGTTCCCCATGCTCCCTTTATCATGGAAATATATACCGAAAACGGATTATGTCCGAGCATCATGATCACGACAGCGCCCGTAGCCAAAGATAAAAGAAAAGCAGCCGCACGGATCATCCACGCTTTTTTCTGAGGAATCGCATCTCTTTTTACCATTCGGAACAAAGGCTCTTCGCATGTGTCACATTGGAACTCATTCTGTCACCTCCTCTTTTTCTCCATCTTGTTCTGTACGGATCATCATTAATCCGATTTCTTCTTTTGTCACTTTTCTCGGATCGACAATACCGCTTACCTTTCCTCCGCACATAACCATGATGCGGTCCGAAAGCTGCATAAGCACATCAAGATCTTCTCCGATAAATACAACCGCAACTCCCTTTTTCTTCTGTTCGTTCAAAAGATCATAGATTCTGTAAGACGCATTGATATCAAGACCTCTTACCGGATATGCGACAATCAGAACCGACGGCTGACAGGCTATCTCTCTTCCTAAAAGAACTTTCTGCACATTACCTCCCGAAGTCTTCCTACCGGAGTTTCCACGCCCGGAGTTACGATTTCTAATTCCTTAATCAGTTTTTCCGCAAGATCTCTCGGACTTTTCCGATCTACAAAAATACCTTTGTTCGACTTATAACTTCTAAGCATGACATTATCTGTCATATCCATTCCGGCAACAAGACCCATTCCAAGACGATCTTCCGGAACAAATGCCATTGAAATTCCTTTTTTGGCGATTTCATCCGGGCTTAATCCTAAAATACGTTCTTTTACCGCCCCTTTTTCTGATGATTCAGAATACAAAACAGATCCCCCGACAGAAGGATAAAGTCCCGCAATCGTCTCGCACAGTTCTTTTTGTCCGCTTCCTGCAATTCCGGCGATTCCCAGTATCTCTCCTGCATAAGCATCAAACGAAACATTATCAAGAGCCTTCACTCCGTCTCCGCTCAAACAGGTAAGATCGATCACCCGAAGACGTTTTTCCGCCCCGTTTTACTTCCGGTCTTTCAATCTCAAGACTGATCGGCCGGCCGACCATCATTTCCGTAAGTTGATCCGGATCGGTTTCCGAAGTTTCCACAACTCCGATATATTCTCCCTTTCGCAAGATCGCAACACGATCTGATATCGCCATTACTTCATTTAATTTATGTGTAATGATGATGATCGATTTCCCGTGTTTTTTCATGTTTTTCAAAACAGCAAACAGCTTTTCCGTTTCCTGAGGAGTAAGAACCGCCGTAGGTTCGTCTAAAATCAAAATATCCGCGCCTTTGTACAGCACTTTTAATATTTCCACCGTTTGTTTTTCAGAAACCGACATATTGTAAACTTTCTTTGTCGGATCAAGATCAAAGCCATATTTTTGTGCTAATTCTGCTACTTTCCGATTGATCTCACGGCGTTTTAACACCGTTTTCCCTTCCAATCCCAACACGATATTTTCCGCTGCCGTCAACACATCCACAAGCTTAAAATGCTGATGGATCATTCCGATTCCGAGAGTAAAAGAATCCTTCGGGGAACGAATCGTTACCTCCTTCCCTTTTACATAAATCTCTCCGTAATCCGGAAAATAAATTCCTGACAACATGTTCATCAATGTTGTTTTTCCACTTCCGTTTTCACCGAGAAGCGCAAGGATCTCCCTGTTTCAGCTTCAATGATCTACATTTTTATTGGCAACGACTTTACCGAATGTTTTCGTTACATGATGCATTTTTATTGCATACTGCGCTGCTTCTCCCAAATTTTTTTCCTCCTTCTTCTCTCCTGCCGTATCTTTCTCATTTCCTCATGAAATCCTCATAGAACAAAGCGGTATTCCGCTTAAAAAACATTTAATGTTATAAACAAAGCCGTCCGAAGACGGCTCTGTTTTCATTTTCCGAAGATATCTTCTTTCGGATTTATTTTTTAGAATTACTTTATACAATTACTGAACTACGTTACATCCCTCGATAATATACTGCCATGACGGTGCAGAAGCCTCTTCCTGTTCCGGGAAATGATCTCCCTCTGCAACTTCAATCTTCTCTCCGTCCGGACTTACTCCTTTAAGCGGACCGCCGAATACAAAAAGTTCTCCGTTTTTCAGCGCTTCCGCCGCTTTATCGATCGCCTCCTGCGTTCCCTCTGCTGCGATCTTCTCATTCAATGGAGACAAATAAACGGCTCCGTCGGCATATCCTTTGCACCAGTCAGCCGGAATTTCTTTTCCGTCGATCACTGCCTGAACAGCTTCTGTCACATAAATTCCCCAGTCAATACGAGGAGAAACTAAAGACGCATTCGGTGCAGCGGCAATCATATCATTATTATATCCAACCTGCCATACTCCATTATCCTCAGCTGTCGTTGCCGGAGCTGTAGAATCCGAATGCTGGGAGATCACATCGCATCCGCGGTCGATAAGAGCTTTTGCAACCTGAGACTCGATTGTCGGATCATTCCATGAATTTGTATACATAATATCCATTGTTACATCAGGATTCACACTTTTTGCTCCAAGATAGAACGCTGTATATCCGCTGATAACCTCTGCAAACGGATGTGCCGCTACGTAGCCGAGTTTATTTGTTTCTGTCTTAAGTCCTGCCGCAATACCTGCCAGATAACGTCCCTCATAAATAGACGCAAAATAATTATGGAAGTTATCCAGTCCTGAATCCGATGCCTGGAATCCTGTCGCATGACAGAACTGGATGTCCGGATACTCTGCGGCTACTTCTTTCACATAGTCTTCAAACCCGAAGCTTGTTGCAAAGATAATGTTGCATCCTGCTTCTACGAGTTCTCTAAGAGCTGTATCACATTCTGCATCTTCCGGCACATTATATTTGTTGATGATCTGGTCATCGCTCAATCCCAGTTCTTTCTGCATTTCCTTTGTTCCCAGATCATGATTGTATGTATATCCCATATCGCTCGGATCGGAAATATGTACAAATCCTACCTTGATTTCATCTTTCGGAATTCCTTCCGAC
>ENA-OQJH01001284-OQJH01001284.1-human-gut-metagenome-genome-assembly--contig:-NODE-1284-length-10830-cov-1.208166_pt1 | contig 10830 bp, 18 predicted proteins | sample MGYA00242597_ERZ504763 | MGnify/ENA primary metagenome ERZ504763 (study PRJEB26092, sample SAMD00036359) | human gut metagenome | host: Homo sapiens | study: EMG produced TPA metagenomics assembly of... | reverse complement strand
TTCTCAGATTTTCTTCCAATCCCCGGTTATTATTGCGAAACGGATGTGCACTAAAACAGATTCCACCCTGCTCTTTCACAATATCGATAAACTTCTGTGCATCCACCCGCTCTTTCGGGTATTCCTCGATTCCTAAAGCCACGATATCCCCCTGCAGAAGAAAAAATTCAATTCCCACAAAAATCGGAAAACCGGTTTTTTCCGAATATTCTTTTGCGTACTCTTTCAATCCCATATCATCGTGATCTGTAATGCAGATTGCTCCAAGTCCCCGCTCCTTTGCAAGCTCCACCATCTCATCCAATTTTAAAAAGCTATCTTTTGAAAATGTCGATTCGTGCATGTGCATATCTATAAACATGTTTTTTCCTCTTTTCTACGTTATCATTTCCAGAACAGTCCGACTGATGCCTTCCCATGAGACACCGTTCAAATCGGGACATTCTTCTTGTTGTTGTTCTAATTTCTTCTCTATTGCCTCCGCCAATTTCTTTTCAAACTCTGGCAATTTTTCTTCTTTCGGCTCATCTACCGAGTCATCTCAGGCAACGGAACAAACTCCACCTGTTGCCCCGGCACATGCTCATCTAACCACTCTTCCATCCCAGGAATCTGCGAACAGACCACCTTACATCCACATGCCATTGCCTCCATTGTCACCAGTGGCAATCCTTCAAAAAATGACGGGAGAGCAAACACATCGCTTTGCCGAAATACCTCTGCTAAAGCTTCCTGCTGCAAACTGCCTAAAAATATCACCGGATATCTGCATTCTCTGGCAAGCCTGCAAATTTCTTCATACTCTTCTCTGCTGCCATGCCCTCCTGCAATCTTCACAACCAGATTTTCCGGTTTGACCGAAAGCATCTCCAATGCCCGAAGCAGACTGAAAATCCCCTTCTTCTCTGTCACTTTCCCCGCAAATGCCAACTGTCTATAAGGTTTTTCTTCTGTTTTCTTCCGATAAAAAAAAGGTTTTGATTGTAGCCAACCCCGACAGTGTGCACAAGCTTCTCGCCGCAATTAAAAATCCGGATAATCTCTTTCTTCTGTCCGTCATGCAATGCCACAATGCCATCCAACTGCGGAATCCACTTCTGAATGTATTCCATCTGTAATGGATTTTTACAAATCTGACGCAAATCAGAGCCATGACAAATTCCAATGACTTTCTTCTTCGGATACCATTCCCGCACCAACGCAGTCAGAAGATACAGGTGATGACACACAATCAAATCCGGGCAAAACTCCTCGACCGCTTTCGCACCACCATTTGAAATGCACTCCGGTACGCTTGAAACATCTCTTCTGTAAAGTCCTTATATCTCGTACTCTTATATGGCATCTCATCCGACATTCCTGCAATTGGAAACGGCAGTTCCTCCGACAAATATTTCACCGGATAAAATATAACTCCCTCTGGGAAATTTACACTGTCCTCCTCATAAACTCCCGCAAGAACTGCCTGCTCATATCCAAGGGCATTCCAGTTCTTTACCAACTCCGTCAGATAAATTCCACTTCCCGTGCTGTGCGGTTTCTGAGCTGTAATATTTAAAATCCTCATTTGTTTTTCTCACTCTTTCTTCCCATTTCTGTAACCTGTCTATACCAATCATACGATAACTCTTTTACCCACACAAGAAAAAGTTGATATATTTTCTGATTTTCCTTGACCTGTACGCTGCGTACCCCCTTATAATATACCCATCACAAGGAAAGGAGCATACCGTTTATGTTATTAAGCGAAGTGGCAAAACAGGTCAGTCTCTTATCAGTACTTAAATCCTACAGACGAGGAGTATCAGAGACTTTTAGAGCAGACCCGAAAAAATGTAAAACTTCGCAACAGCTTCTTTTGCAAATATCACCCTGCGTTCATCTCGCAACGCCGATTTATGCGAGAACTCCAAAATCAAGGTACAACGATATTTTTATCCCAAATATGATTGCGCTTTCGCCAAAATATAAAGAATACCACGATGCACTCACAGCGATAAATAAAAGAATCTGCGATGATCTCGGATTGTATTACAATAGCAACTATCATTTGATTATGAAATAAAATAAGAATGTTCAGACATAAAAAAGGAGCCGAATTTCTTCGACTCCTCCTTCTCACGATATCGGCTCAAAATCCGCCACTCCATGTTTGCAAAGCGGACAGATAAAGTCATCCGGCAAGACATCTCCTTCGTAGATGTATCCGCAAACGACACAGACAAATCCTTTCTTTCCTTCTGTCTGTGGTTTTGGTTTTACATTTTTCTGATAATACGTATATGTCATCGTCTCTTTATCGCTCATCACCCGCGCCTCTGTCACCGTACAGATGAACATGCCGTGTGTATCGAGATCCACATACTGCTCCACTTTCAAGGACATAAATGCATTGATGTATTTCGGAAGAAATACTAATCCATTGTCTGAGCGAAGTGTCTGGTATCCTGCAAATTTGTCGACCAGACGACCACTCTGAAATCCAAATGTCTTGAATACTTCAAATGGTGCTTCCACAGAAAGACAGTTCACATTCATCACGCCCGTCTTTTTGATGACATGGTGTGAGTAATTTGCTTTGTTGATATTCACTGCCACACGGTTCGGATTATCTGTAAGCTGTGTCACTGTATTGACGATCAGTCCGTTATCTTTCTCCCCGTCATTGGAAGTCACAACATAAAGTCCATATCCTATCTTAAACAATGCTGTCAGATCATTTTTATTCGCTTTTGTGTCAGACTGTGCAACATATTCTTTACACAATTCCTCCGCCATACCTTCGAGCTGATCCATATTATCACTATTAAGCGAAGACATGATCTTCACATTATGCTCAAGCCAGGAAATGTTTTTACTCTTTTCAAACATTTCTTCATCACTTTTGCGGCGAGTGGCGCCCAGCTCCATTTTCGATCAGTCCGATTGTGCGATTTGGTAATTCCGCTCTGTCAAATGCTCAATAAATGTCTTCATAAACGGAAAGATATCAGCATTGTATGTCGTTGTCGCCAGCACAAGTTTTCCGTAACGGAATGCATTTTCCACTGCTTTTGACATATCCTCACGGGCAAGGTCACATACAACTACTTCAGGGCATCCTTCTCGCGCAGTTTACTCTCCAACACTTCCACCGATTTTTTTGTATTTCCATAAATCGATGTGTAGGCAATCATCACGCCCTCTGATTCCACCTCATACGAAGACCATGTATTGTATTTTCCGATATAATGTGAAAGATTTTCTTTCAAAACAGGTCCATGCAGCGGACAAATCATCTGAGTATCCAAATTCTGTGCCGCCTTCAGCACGTTCTGCACCTGCATTCCGTATTTTCCGACAATACCGATATAGTAGCGACGTGCCTCATCGTCCAATCTTCCTCACATCAAGTGCGCCGAATTTCCAAATGCATCTGCTGAAAACAACACTTTTTCATAAGAATCATAAGTCAGCATCACTTCCGGCCAATGCACCATCGGGGCAAACAGAAATTGCAGTTCATGCTTTCCAAGTGTCAATGTATCTCCATTTTTTACTTCCAGCTTTTTCTCATCTAATCCATATCACGGAAGAAATTCGCAATCATCGTAAATGTCTTTGCATTTCCTACGATTGTTGTATCCGGATAAATTTTCATAAGTTATAAATATTCGCAGAATGATCCGGCTCCATATGTTGAATGATCAGGTAATCCGGCTTTGTTCCTCCAAGTGCGGCTCCAACATTGTCCAGCCACTCATGTGCAAATTTTACATCTACAGTATCTACAACTGCGACCTTTTCATCTCTGATTACGTAAGAATTATAAGCCATTCCATTCGGTACCGCATATTGCCCTTCAAACAAATCGGTCTGATGGTCATTGACTCCTACATAAATAATGTCGTTCGTAACCTTCATTTCGCATTTCCTCCTATTATTTTTTGCTCGCTTTCGTTACACGATTCATTATATATTTTATGACATGGTTTTTCAACTCCTGCATCCGTTCGTTACTGATAAGATTTTCACACGGGATCCTGTCCACAATCTTTTCCACATAAGAGTGTTCCTGAATAATCTGCAGCGTTTCCGTAAAATAAATATCGAAAAAAATATGCTATATAAGATACCCAGTAATCCAGATTTGTCTTTCTATCCTCAGACAATACGGAGCGTTCATTGAGACATGCTCCCAGACTCTCTGGCTGATTTCCTGCGCTCCTGCTTCTTTCGCACTCGCTCCTCCAAGCAGAACCTCCACCCGCTCCTCTAATTTCACACGGCAGTTATCCAGCTTATCCGCATCCCGAATCAGTTCGGCATGCAATAAGTTCTTGAATCCGAAATCTTTGGAAGCTGAAATGCACTGTGATAACGGATTGCCGTCTCGATTGTCTCATCCCACGTTGTCTCCGGAAGAAATTCTCTGATTCGCCCTCCCGAAACAAAATATCTGCACCATACTGTGCATGGTCAAAAATGCCCGGTTCAAATGAATCATATAATTTAAGTTGCTCAAATCTTCCTATATCATGCAGCAGGGCAATGATTTTCGCAAGAAAAATATCTTCTTCTCCCAATCCCATCCTCTTGCGATCTCCTCACTGCAGTCTACAACACCATATGTATGTACAATTTTTAAATAAACTTTTTCATCCTTTCTGTCATACCCGTTAAGGTACAATTCAAAAGCCTGTTTTGCCTGCTCAAAATCCATGCTAAACGCCTCCTTTGTCTTTATTTATATCATTTCTGTACCGAACTTGCAATTGAGAAATTTTGTGTCTCTCCACCTAGCTATTCTGCCCGGACTCTGATACAATATAGCCACAAAATAAATTCAAGAAAAAGGAGATCTTATGAAAAAATTTTTATCAATTCTATTAGCCTTCCTTTTAACATTCTCACTGGCAGGCTGTACAAAAAAACAATCTTCAAAAGAAGACACCTCACCAAAAGATGCCTTGGAGATTCTCACAACTGTCTGGTCCTCATACTCGGACGACAACAAATTTCAGGCTATGGGCGGTGACTACAACAATATGACCGACAATAAGCCCGGGAAATTCGATGTCAGCGACACGGAAAGTTTACGCTCTCTGCTGATTGTGCCTGAGGATTCAGCAGGTCTGATCGACGATGCAGCAAGCCTGATTCATGCAATGAATGCGAATACATTTACGGGATCTGCATTTCATCTGTCTGACCCCAAAACGCTCAATACCTTTGCCGATTCTTTAAAAGAATCTATACTTGGCAACCAGTGGATGTGTGGATTCCCGGAAGTATTGCTTCTCGCTCAAATTGGCGATGATTATGTTGTCTCTGCTTTTGGAATACAGACTTGATCAACTATTTCAAAACACAGTTGACAGACCAATATCCATCTGCAGTCATCTTGACGGAAGAGAACCTATAGTATGTTATTTTCAAGCATTCCTTTTTATACTACTTTTTACCGCTTGTTTTAGTCTGCTACTTTTGCGTGCCTTTTCGATGGAAGAATTTCATTCTGCTTTTCTTCAGTCTCATATTTTATTCCTGGGGAGAACCACGATATATTTTTTGATGGTTCTCTCCATCTTACTGGGTTATATCGAAGGTATCCTCATCGAGAGAAAGAAGCATTCCCGACTGATTCTGGCAGGCGCCTGCTGCATTCATCTTGGACTTTTAAATGTATTTTAAATACTATTTGAATTTTTGATTGGAAACCTGAATGCAATTGGATTGTCTATACCGCTTTTCCACATTGCTCTGCCAATCGGTATCAGCTTCTACACCTTTCAAATTTTGAGTTATCTCATCGATGTGTATCGAAAAGACTGTACGGCGCAGACAAATCTGATTTCTTTTGGAGCATATGTGTCGATGTTCCCGCAGTTGATCGCAGGACCGATCGTGCGGTACAAAGACATTGCAGCACAGCTTGAAGTGCGGAACATTCTGTTGAGAAAGCAGCACTTGGCATCCGAAAATTCATATTGGGATTATCCAAAAAAGTACTTCTTGCGAACTCTCTCGGCGCGCTTTGCAGTACCTTCCAAACCTCCACAGACCGTTCTGTTCTCTATTATTGGCTGTATGCATTTTCCTTTGCGCTGCAGATTTATTTTGATTTTTCCGGTTATAGTGATATGGCTGTCGGTCTCGGCAATATTTTCGGGTTCCATTTTCCGGATAATTTTCATTACCCGTATTTGTCAAGAAGTGTCACGGAATTCTGGAGACGTTGGCACATTACACTGGGGTCATGGTTCCGTGACTATGTCTATATCCCGATGGGCGGCAACCGCGTGAAAAAAGCCGCTGGTTTTTTAACATCGCAGTCGTGTGGTTTCTGACCGGACTGTGGCACGGTGCATCTTGGAATTTTGTCCTGTGGGGAATGTTCTTTGCGGTTCTGCTTGTATTAGAAAAGCAGGATTTTCTGCATTTTTGCAAAAACATTCTTTATTTTCCCATATGTATGTCCTGCTCGCAGTGACCGTAAGCTTTGTCATTTTCAATGCAGTCTCCACCAAAGATGCTCTCGAAACGCTCAAGGTCATGTTTAGCGGCGGCTCTTTGCCACTTGTTTCAAAAGAATTCTTATACTATCTCAAAAGCTATGGTGTTATCCTCACCGTTTCTGTGGTCGCGCACCCCTTGCTGCGCAGCTGATTGAAAGATTCCGTACAAAGAAAACGGCGAAACAGCTCCTCAATATTTTAGAGCCGGCTGTCCTGATTGTTTTAATGCTTACTGTGACTGCTTATCTTATTCAGGATTCTTATAACCCGTTTTATATTTTCGCTTTTAGAAGGAGGTATTTTCAATGTCAGATCAATGGAAAAACAGAATCGTAATTGTTACCACAGGTATTCTCTTATTTTCTTTTTCCATCGCCTGTCTTCTGAAGCCGTCCGATGAGGTTTCCCTCAGCGAAAGGCGCCCGCTCACACAGTTTCCTTCGCCGGATACAGGCAGCTTGCTCTCCGGAAGCTTTATGGAAAAATTTGATAAATATGCGGTCGATCAGTTTCCGATGCGAGAAGCATTCCGCCACCTGTATTCAACTGTTTCTCTCGATTTACTTGGAAAATCAGATATAGAAGGACTGTACTTAAAAGATGATATGGCAATCGCAATGGAATATCCGATGCACGAGGACTCTTTGAAGCACGCCTCGAAAGTGTTTCAAAGAATTTATGAGACCTGTCTAAAAGGGAATGCGGAAAATATCTATCTTTCCATCATTCCGGATAAGAACTATTTTTACAGGACGATGACTCTGCACTGACAATGGACTATGATGATTTCTTCCAGACGATGCAAGATGCAAATCCGCAGATGCATTATATCGATATTGCACCGCTTTTGGAGTTAACCGACTATTATCAGACCGATCCCCACTGGCGGCAGGAAAAAATCATCGATGTTGCAAATCATCTCGCAGACTCCATGGGTACTTTTGTCTCAGATGATTTCCAAGAGCAGGTATTTACAAACGATTTTCGTGGCGCTTATGCAGGCAGGCGGCTCAGAATCTTTCCGGCGAACCACTTTGGTTCCTGACAAGTCCTGCAATAGAACAGTGCACTGTATTCGACCACCAAAACGACCGTCAAATTTCCATGTATGATTTTGTAAAAGGCGACGGAAAAGACCCTTACGAGCTCTTTTTGTCCGGCTCTTTGTCCTATATCACAATTGAAAATCCTGCCGTACAGACAGACCTTGAACTTGTTATTTTCCGCGATTCCTTCGGCAGTGCCATTGCACCTCTGCTTGCCACCGGATACCAAAAGATTACACTGCTGGATGTACGCTATCTTTCAAGCTATTCGCTGCCATCACTGATTGATTTTAAAAATCAGGATGTCCTGTTTCTCTACAGTACATCGGTCTTAAATCACAGCGAGACACTGAAATGACGGAAATCCGTCATCAGTGTCTCTTTTTAGATATATAAATCTTTCTTGCAAAACAGGAAAATTCCTGCTGCAAACAGCGCAATTCCACCGATAAGTAAAATAGTAACTCCCATCAGCGCACTGCTCTTTCCAGCCACAAGATTTTCCGGCTGAAACAATGTAAAAAACGTAAAATATTTCGCTTTCTCTGCATCTTCCCCTGCATTTGCAAGCATCTGCAGAACATACATCAATGCAGGAATTCCTGCACCTAACCCAATACTGTATCTCGTATCCGAGAACAGACACGATGCCAAAAAGCAGATTCCTGCAATAAATAACAACAGGCAAAACAATCCAGAGTTCAGTTTCAAAAGTTCTGCGATCTCCAATTCATTCGGAAAGCTCCCCTGTGCCACCACGATTTCCAATACTGTCTCATAGCCAAGTAACTGAATCACTCCACTGATAAGTACGCTCGCCTGTGTACACGCAATCTTCTGCCGTTTTACCGGCGCCGCCACAAGAGAAACCACAGAACCTCGGTCAACACATTGGCAATCAGACCATTTCCTCGCAGAATACAGAATACCATCGGGAATACAATCAAAATAAATCCATATAAATATGATATCATAAATCCAATCAGGCTCGTAGCTCCCGCATGTATTCCGACTGCGCCATCAGTTCCGGCATCACCTTCACAAATCATCCAATGTTTCATCATCTCTGGATCATACATCCGAATAATCACAGTGACATAGAGCGTGATCACTGCCGCAAAAATGAGTAACACCTTGATACTGCCTTTCATTTCTCGTTTGTACAACAGAAGACTAATCATCGCTCTCACCTCCATAATAATGCATAAAGATTTGCTCCAAACTTGGTTTGGTGAAAACTGTCACGTTCTGTCCATCACGAATTCCGTCAAAATCATTGGCAAACTGTTTCGCCATCTCCACATTATCTAGTGTAATCGTATAAGAATGCACATGACATTTGCGAAGTTCATCCACCGAATCGACCGCCATCAGCTTCCCATTGCGTATAATCCCAATCTGCTGGCAAGTCTTCTCCACTTCCTCAAACATATGACTAGACAGCAAAATCGTCTTTCCACGTTTCTTCTCTTCTTCTATCAGCTCCACAAACCGACTTTGCATCAATGGATCCAGTCCGCTTGTCGGCTCATCCAAGATAAGAATCGTCGGATCGTGCATAAACGCCTGCGACAATCCCGATTTTTTGCTTCATTCCCTTGCTCATCTTTTTGATCTTTCCCCGCGGGTTTACCTCAAATCGCTCCAAAAGCTCCTTTTGGCGATTCTCGAAACCAAGTTTGCGATATTTCTGCATAAATTTAAGAAATTCCGTCCCAGTCATATCCTCAAAAAAAACTGATTTCTCCGGCTATGTAACCAAGCTGCTTTTGGATCTTGTCACTTTCCTTCCAACAATCCAGACCATTGATCGTGCAGCTTCCTGATTTTGCTTTCAAAAAATCCCATAAGATGTCGAATCGTGGTTGTCTTCCCGGCGCCATTCGGTCCAAGAAAGCCGAACACTTCGCCCTCTCCAACCTGAAAAGATACATCAAAAATTCCCTTTCCTCCTCCAAAGTTCACGCGAGAGGTGCTCAATTTCTATTACACTCATTATTTTTCTCCTGAAAACCATATTCCTGCAGAACTTCTACTGCCATATCTGCGAACTCTGCATTTGCTCCATAACTAAAATTCCACAGTCCTTCGCCACCACCGGAACCAACGATATCCGCCGTCTGCATCTGCCCGTCATCCGTCAGCATCACTGTCAAACTCGCATAGCTTCCATTCTCCAATATATCTCTCAAACATTAGTAGCATTACAAATGCATTCCCCAATACTTTGTAATCGTCACACACCCGCTCTGCTTTGATTTTTTCTTTTAAATCCTCCCCAAATCCTTTACACTTTTTCAATGTTATAACATTCCATTTTCTTCACAACACTTGCCATAAACATCTACCTCTCTCTTACCGCTTGCCCGGAAATACAATAATATTGCTCTTCGGTTCTTCCGCAACAATTTCTTTTATCATATGCCACGCCTCATCACAGTATTCGTATGCTCCATACATTGTCAATTCTCCGCAATAGCTGTCTCCGCAGCTTTTCATTCGTTGAAACATAATCAAAATCCATAAATCCTACTTCCAGCACATCCCGAATATGCTCATATGTACCACCGGTGCGGATAATCATCTGAATGGTTTTACAAAGCAATTCTGCCTCGCGCTCTCCTTCATGTCCTTCTTTTATAAAGAAATCCTTCAGTTCCAGCATATATTTGTTAAATGGAAGATATCCTTTCGTCCCCAAATGTTCAATCTCTTCCTTCGTCGGCTCATAAAACGGACAGCCTCCTTGTCTTTTTTGAAGCTCCTTATACATATTTCCGTCGGTCCAAAGTTTTAAAATCAACTTCTCTCCTCTTAATTCAAAATACTTTTTATTCTCCGGTATCGCTTCACAAAAAGAAATAACTTCAAATAGTTCCTTCTTACTTCCGCCATCTCTCACATACAAATTTATCACTTGTTCAATTGAGCACATACCATATAGTTCCGACAATACATTCAAATACATTAACAGCTTTTTATCCGTGTTAAGACTTTGCTTCCAGCTCGTATCACAATTTTTCAAATATGCCTTCCGCACCTCTTCCGGCACACAAACAACTCCTCCATCCCAGTCATAACCGATTCCGATATAGGCGCCTTCCGCCAAATAATCATACTGATGTTCGTTTGATTCAATCCAAACCTGACTCTCGCCGGAATCCAATAATTCTAGCTCCGCTTCGCTCAAATACATAAAATATTTCCTCATCACATCTGCATCAAGAAGTGCACGACACAAAAATTCAACCATCTGCGCCTTTTTATATTGCGAATATCCATGTAAA
>ENA-OQJH01001283-OQJH01001283.1-human-gut-metagenome-genome-assembly--contig:-NODE-1283-length-10837-cov-11.102988_pt1 | contig 10837 bp, 13 predicted proteins | sample MGYA00242597_ERZ504763 | MGnify/ENA primary metagenome ERZ504763 (study PRJEB26092, sample SAMD00036359) | human gut metagenome | host: Homo sapiens | study: EMG produced TPA metagenomics assembly of... | reverse complement strand
AAGAAATCGTCGTGCATGAGCGCATTGACGAAGATAAAACAAGACACATTTCTATCGAAATTCATTTTAATCTCAAACCCATCCCAGAGGTGGAACAGGTCACTGCCTGACCTGTCCTACCGGGACGATTCTCTTAAAAACACCATATAGATTTTTTGTACGCCGCCGCCCGCCATCGAGCAGAGTTTTACACCTAATTGGGGATAAAACAGCTTATGGCGGGCGGCGGTGTTGCCCTTATCGGCACTATCCTTGTACCTCTGCTTTCCGGTCTGTTCGGATAAGTTTACGGAGGGTAGCCTATGGAGAGCATACTTGACGCGATTAACGAATGGATAAAGGAAATCCTTATCGGCGCGATAAACGGTAATCTGTCAACTATGTTCGGGGACGTAAACGAAAAAGTAGGCACCATTGCAGCGGAGGTAGGCAAGACCCCGCAGGGTGGAACGCAAACATTTTCAGCATGATACAAAATCTGTCGGAAAAATGTGATTGTACCCATTGCGGGGCTTGTCATTACCTATGTCCTCTGTTATGAGCTTATCAGCATGGTAACGGAAAAAAACAATATGCACGATGTTGACACGTTTATGTTTTTCAAATGGTTTTTCAAAGCCTTTGTTGCCGTTTTCTTGGTAACGCATACCTTTGATATAACAATGGCGGTGTTTGATATGGCACAGCATATTGTGTCCGGCGCGGCGGGGGTTATCGGCGGCGATACGAATATCGACGTAACCGAAGCCCTTGCCGCCATGCAGGAGGGACTAAAAGATATGGAAATCCCCGAACTACTGTTACTTGTCATGGAAACGAGCCTTGTAAGCCTTTGTATGAAAATCATGTCCGTACTGATAACCGTTATCCTCTACGGCAGAATGATTGAGATATACGCCTACTGTTCCGTTTCCCCTATCCTTTTGCTACCATGACAAACCGGGAATGGGGACAGATTGGGAACAACTACCTAAAGGGGCTGTTTGCACTTGGTTTTCAAGGCTTCCTCATTATGATATGCGTCGGCATTTATGCGGTTTTAGTAGGCGAAATGGTCTTAGCGGACAATCTGCACAGCGCGATTTTTTCCCTTGCAGCCTATACCGTTATCCTCTGTTTCTCCCTGTTCAAATCTGGCGCACTGGCAAAATCCATATTCAACGCCCACTAAGGGCAGAAAGGAGGTTTTTTCTTGGCGTATGTACTGTACCCAAAGACCTTTCCAAAGTCAAAACAAAAGTCGCTTTCAATCTGACAAAGCGGCAAATCCTTTGTTTTTCAGTGGCACTTCTTATAGGACTGCCGCTTTTCTTTTTGCTCAAAGACAGCGCAGGGACGAGCCTTGCGGCAATGGTAATGATTGTCGTCATGCTTCCCTGCTTCTTGGTTGCCATGTATGAAAAGCATGGGCAGCCCCTTGAAGTGGTAGTAAAGAACATCATTCAGACAAAATTTACCCGCCCCAAAGTGCGACCATATCAGACAGAAAACCTATATGCACTCTTGGAGAAACAGCGGGCATTAGAAAAGGAGGTATCAGCGATTGTCAAAAGGACAGACAAAAAAGACGCGTGAAGCCGCAGGAAACAGGCGTAAGCTGACCCGCGCGGAAAAGAAACAGATAGCGGCGGTTATCCGGCAGGCAAAGGGGGACGGCAAAGCCCACACCGCACAGCAGACCATTCCCTACCTTGCCATGTACCCGGACGGTATCTGCAAAGTGGCGCAGCGGAAGTATTCAAAGAGCATTGCTTTTGAGGACATTAACTATCAGCTTGCACAGGCAGACGATAAGACCGCCATTTTTGAAAACTGGTGCGATTTTCTCAACTACTTTGACGCAAGCGTGAACGTGCAGCTTTCTTTCATCAATCAAGGCTCACAGCAGGAACAGGCAGCGCGGGCAATCCATATCCCGCCGCAAAATGACGATTTTAACTCTATCCGCACCGAGTATTCGGATATGCTGAAAATGCAGCTTGCCAAAGGGAACAACGGGCTTGTAAAGCACAAGTACATCACGTTTTCCATTGAAGCGGACAATCCGGCGGCGGCAAGGGCGCGGCTTTCCCGTATCGAAACGGACGTACTCAACAATTTCAAGGTGCTTGGCGTATCGGCGCACCCCTTATCCGGCTATGAACGCTTAAAGGTGCTGCATGGGGTATTCCACCGGCAGGCGAGCCGTTCTCATTCTCCTATGACTGGCTGACCCCGACAGGGCTTACCACAAAGGACTTTATCGCCCCGTCCTCTTTCAAGTTTGGGGAGGGACGCTACTTGCTATGGGGAAAAGACGGGGGCGGTGTCGTTCCTTGAAATCCTTGCCCCGGAGCTGAACGACCGTATCTTAGCGGATATGTTGGACTTGGAAACAGGGGTTATTGTCAATCTCCACATTAAAAGTATCGACCAGTCGGAAGCAATCAAGACCATTAAGCGCAAAATCACAGACCTTGACAAGATGAAGATTGAGGAACAGAAAAAAGCGGTTAGAAGCGGCTATGACATGGATATAATCCCGTCTGACCTTCCTACTTTTGGGAATGAAGCAAAGAACTGTTGCAGGATTTACAGAGCCGAAACGAGCGAATGTTTCTTCTCACGTTCCTTGTGGTAAACATGGCAGACACGAAGCGGAAACTGGAAAATGACATTTTCGCGGCGGCGGGCATTGCACAGAAATACAACTGCGCCTTGACCCGTCTTGACTATCAGCAGGAAGCGGGGCTGATGTCCTCTATCCCTTTGGGTGAGAACCTTATCCCGATACAACGGGGGCTTACCACATCAAGCACCGCTATTTTTATCCCGTTCATCACGCAGGAGCTATTTCAGACCGGGGCTGCCCTGTATTACGGGCTGAACGCTTTAAGCAACAACATGATACTCTGCGACCGCAAGCAGCTTAAAAATCCCAACGGTTTAATCTTGGGAACACCGGGCAGCGGAAAATCCTTTGCGGCAAAGAGGGAAATCACAAATGCTTTTCTTATTACCGACGACGATATTTTTATCTGCGACCCGGAAGCGGAATATTTTGCCCTTGTAAAGCGGCTTGGCGGGCAAGTGATACGGTTATCCCCGACAGGGAAAGGCATGGACGGTACGCCCCAGTATGTGAACCCTATGGATATGAACCTCAATTACAGCGAGGACGACAGCCCCCTTGCACTGAAAAGTGATTTTATCCTTTCCCTCTGCGAGCTTGTCATTGGCGGCAAGGAGGCTTGCAGCCTGTTGATAAGACCGTCATTGACCGCGCCGTAAGGAATGTGTACCGGGACTATCTTGCTGACCCTGTACCGGAGAAAATGCCTATCTTGGGCGACCTTTACGACGAACTGTTAAAGCAGCCGGAGCCGGAAGCTGCCCGCATTGCGGCAGCATTGGAGCTGTATGTTTCCGGCAGCCTTAATGTATTCAACCACAGAACGAATGTGGAGCTTTCTAACCGCCTTGTCTGCTTTGATATTAAGCAGCTTGGAAAACAGCTCAAAAAGTTAGGTATGCTCATTGTGCAAGACCAGATATGGAACCGCGTTACCATTAACCGGGCAGAGAAAAAATCTACCCGCTACTATATGGACGAATTTCATCTGCTCTTAAAAGAGGAACAGACCGCCGCGTACAGCGTGGAGATTTGGAAGCGTTTCCGTAAATGGGGCGGCATACCCACAGCAATCACGCAGAACATCAAAGACCTTTTGGCAAGCCGCGAGGTGGAAAATATCTTTGAAAACTCTGATTTTGTCCTTATGCTCAATCAGGCACAGGGCGACCGGGCTATCCTGCAAAGCAGCTAAATATCAGCCCACAGCAGATGAAATACGTTACCCACACCGAAGCGGGCGAGGGACTTATCTTTACGGAAATGTGGTGCTGCCTTTTGTAGACCATTTCCCGAAAGATACCGAGCTTTACCGCATTATGACGACGAAGCCGGAGGAAGTGAGCAGCCTATGAAAACAGACGTGATTATCAACCGGGACGCGCTTTGTGCTTTGCAGGAATTACCCAGTGAAAGCGTCCATTGCTGCGTTACAAGCCCGCCCTACTTTGCGCTGCGGGACTATGGGCTTGACGCACAAATCGGACAGGAGGACACGCCGGAACAGTATATTGATAGGCTGACCGCTGTTTTTGGCGAGCTTTACCGGGTGCTTAGAAAGGACGGTACGTTATGGCTGAATATCGCAGACACCTATTGCGGTACAGGAAATAAAGGCGGCTATGCTGACCCGAAAAACCCAAAGGGGCGCACCGGACAGCGGATTGCAAGGAACAGCCGCGTTACCGGCTGCAAGCAAAAGGACTTAATCGGTATTCCCTGGCTCCTGGCGTTTTCCCTGCGGGAACAGGGGTGGTATCTGCGCAGCGATATTATATGGCAGAAACAAAATCCTATGCCGGAAAGCTGCAAAGACCGCCCGACCCGCTGCTATGAACATATCTTCCTGCTTTCAAAGGAAAAGAAATATTACTATGACGCTGCCGCCATTGCAGAACCTTAGCACCTACTACCGCAGAACGGTATCGCAGAGCGCGCAGCACCAACAGCAAATACACACAGGAAATACCCGGACAAGGAAAGGTGCAGGGACTAAACCGACCGCGGGACGGTGGCTACTATGACGACGCGCTCATGCCGACCACGCGGAACAAGCGGGACGTGTGGCTGATTAACACTGTCCCATATAAAGGGGCGCATTTTGCAGCTTTTCCCCCAAAATTAGCGGAAACCTGTATCTTGGCAGGCTGCCCCAAAGGCGGGATTGTCATAGACCCGTTTTTTGGAAGCGGCACCACAGGATTTGCAGCAAAAAGCCTTGACCGCCATTATATCGGGATTGAATTAAATGCAGAGTATTGCGCCCTTGCGAGGGCGCGGATTGGAGGTGCAGGACTATCAAGCAGTTAAAACCACGCGATAAAATCACACAGAAAATGACCCGCGACGGGCTTATCGAGGTAAACGAAACACAGCAGACCGCCGAGCGTATCAGCAGCCGGGAAGCAGACAGCGACTTTTCAAAGCCGGACAGTGCCGCAGCGGAACGCGCCATAGAACATCTTGACGCAGCACATACCCGAAAAACAAACAAAAAGGCAGTCAAAAAAGAGCAGGAAGCTACTGCTTTGCGTACTTCCACTTCCCACTTACAGTTTACCGACGAGGAACGGGCAACGCCGGAACTGGAAACTTACATCAAAAAATCGGAAAACGCCGCTGACCGACTGGACGCAGTAAAGACAGCAATCCCGAAGCAAAAGCTACTGGTTAAGGAGCGCACCTTTGATGAAGCCGCAGGCAAGGCAAAGACCCGCTTACGCTTTGAAGAACAGGAAAAGCCCATACCCGGCGGCAAAGCCCACAGGAACCCGTTATCCCGCCCCGCGCAGGGAGCGGGTATTTTCGTCCACAACAAGATACATTCCGTTGAAAAGGACAATTCCGGCGTTGAGGGGGCGCATAAATCAGAGGAACTTGCCGAGCGCGGCGCGAAATACGGGGCGAGGAAATTAAAACAGGGCTACCGCAGCCATAAGCTCAAACTACCGGGAAGCAGCAAAGGCAGAAAAGGCAGCATTTAAGGCAAACGTCAACTTCCAGTATCACAAGACCCTGCACGACAACCCGCAGCTTACTTCTAACCCTCTTTCCCGTTTCATGCAGAAACAGCAGATAAAACGCCAGTATGCAAAGGCGGCAAAGAAAGGCGGTGCAGCCACCGCCAAAGCTGCCGCCGGAGCGTCCCAAACAGCGGCAAAGAAAGCGGCTGCCTTTGCAGGACGACACCCGGCAGGCGTGATAATCGCTATCGCCGCGCTGCTTCTGTTCATCATGGTATCCGTAGGGCTTTCCTCTTGCGGGGCAATGTTTTCCGGCAGCATGAACAGCGTGTTAGGGACTTCCTACACGTCCGAGGACAGCGACCTTGTGGCAGTTGAAAACAACTATGCCGCATTGGAAAACGGGCTGCAAAGTGAGATTGACGCTATCGAAAGCACCCACCCCGGCTATGATGAATACCGCTATGACCTTGACAGTATCGGGCATAACCCCCACGAATTAGCGTCTTACTTGACCGCCTTCTTGCAGAGCTACACCCCGCAGAGCGCACAGGCAGAGCTTGAACGTATCTTTGCCATGCAATACACCTTGACGCTGACCGAGGAAGTGGAAATACGCTACCGCACCGAAACAAGCACCGACCCGGAAACCGGGGAAACCACCACCGAGGAAGTCCCTTATGAGTATTACATCTTGAATGTGAAACTGACAAACAAGCCGATTTCCGAGCTTGCAGAGGAACTTCTTACGCCACAGCAGCTTGAAATGTTCCATGTGTACTTGGAAACAAGCGGCAACAAACCGCTGATTTTTGGCGGCGGTTCTCCCGACGGAAGCCCGTCCGAGGATTTAAGCGGCGTGGAGTTTGTAAACGGTACGCGCCCCGGAAATCAAGAGCTTATGGAGCTTGCAAAACAGCAAGTCGGAAATGTGGGCGGATACCCTTACTGGTCTTGGTACGGCTTTAACAGCCGCGTGGAATGGTGTGCCTGTTTTGTATCATGGTGCTACAATCAAGCCGGAAAAAGCGAACCCCGATTTGCGGGCTGCGAATGGCAGGGTGTCCCTTGGTTTCAGTCAAGGGGACAATGGGGCGCACGCGGCTATGAGAATATTGCACCGGGCGACGCAATCTTTTTCGATTGGGATTTAGACGCGTTGCCGACCATGTGGGGCTTGTGCTTGGCAGGGACGAAAGCCGCGTCTATACCGTTGAGGGCAATTCCGGCGACGCCTGCAAGATAAAGAGCTATGACCTTAACTATCAATGTATCAAAGGCTACGGGCTGATGAACTGGTAAAGCAGCCCCAAAAAGAAAGGAGAAATGACCTATGGCAAACAATAAAATCGACCGTATCAATAAGGAAATCGCAAAGACCCGCGAGAAAATCACAGAGTATCAGAACAAGTTAAAAGGACTGGAAGCGCAGAAAACCGAAGCGGAAAACCTTGAAATCGTACAGCTTGTACGAGCTATGCGTCTGACCCCGCAGGAACTGAACGCTATGCTGTCCGGCGGCGGTATTCCCGGCATGACTGCCGCACCCGCAGGAGAAAACGAACAGGAGGAAAATGCAGATGAAGAATAAACTGAAAAAGACCATGACTGCCCTTTGTGCCGCCCTTATCCTTATGGGCGGTTTTTCTGTCCCTGCCTATGCACAGGGCGCAGCCACAGAGCAGCCCGCAGGGGACGCGACCAACGACAGCAACGTAGTTGTGGAGGAAAAAGAGGAAACGCCGCCCCTTACCCCAAAGGGAAACGCAACACTGGTTGACGATTACGGCGGCAATAAGCAGCTTATCACTGTTACCACCAAAAGCGGCAACTATTTCTATATCCTCATTGACCGCGCCGCCGAGGGCGAACAGACCGTACATTTCCTAAATCAAGTGGACGAAGCCGACCTTATGGCACTGACCGAAAACGGTGAAGCTGCCAAAAAGCCGGAAATCTGTAACTGTACGGAAAAATGCGAAGCCGGAAAGGTAAACACGTCCTGCCCGGTATGTGTTACCAGTATGACAGGCTGCACAGGCAAAGAACCCACCCCAACACCAACAGAGCAGTCGGAAGAACCGAAAGAAAAAGGCGGCAATCCCGGTGTGGTGCTTGCCTTAGTCCTCTTTGCCCTGCTTGGTGGCGGCGCAGCGTTCTACTACTTTAAGTTTCTAAAACCGAAGCAGAACGTGAAAGGGAACACTGACCTTGAAGATTTTGAATTTGAGGATTACGACGAGGACGAGCCGGAAACAGATACCGGGGAAACTCCCGAAGATGAAGAAACGGAGGAAGAAACCCTATGACCCTGTTTACCGACAATCCCTTTGAAAAGATGATGATACAGAAACCGGACGGGCGGCGTGATAATGCGCCGCCTGTTCCTTATCCCCCGGCTTGCGCTTCCTGCCTTACAAGGGACAGTCCACTTGTGTGGGGTACTGTCTGAAACAGGTACAGAAGAAAAAAGAAGCCGAGCCGGAACGCTGAAAGGAGGATTTATCATTGATTTTAGTTATCGCAGAAAAGCCCAGTGTGGCGCAGACAATCGCTGCCGTACTTGGGGCAAAGGAAAAGAAAGACGGATTTCTCACAGGAAGCGGCTATATCGTTTCTTGGTGCGTGGGACATTTGGTAGGGCTTTCCGAAGCTGCCGCCTACGGGGAACAGTATAAAAAGTGGAGCTATGACAGCTTACCGATTTTACCGCAGGAATGGAAGTACACCGTTGCTTCTGACAAAGAAAAGCAATTCAAGACCCTAAAAGAGCTTATGCACCGGGCAGATGTTTCCGAAGTCGTCAATGCCTGCGACGCAGGGCGTGAGGGAGAACTCATTTTCCGCTTTGTTTATGAAATGGCGGGCTGCAAGAAACCTATGCGCCGCCTTTGGATTTCCTCTATGGAGGACAGCGCAATCAAAGAGGGCTTTTCACGTCTGAAGAACGGCGAGGAATACGACGCACTTTTTGCTTCCGCATTGTGTAGGGCAAAGGCTGACTGGCTTATCGGTATCAACGCCACCCGTCTTTTCTCTGTCCTTTACAATCACACCTTGAACGTGGGACGCGTACAGACCCCGACCTTAAAAATGCTTGTTGACCGGGACGCAGCGATTACCACATTTAAGAAAGAAAAATACTACCATGTGCGCCTTGCCTTATCCGGCGCGGAAGCTGCAAGTGAAAAACTGTCTGACCGTTCCGAAGCTGACAGGCTGAAAGCTGCTTGCGAAGCGTTGCGGGCAGTCTGTACTTCCCTTGTGAAAGAGAAAAAGACCGCAGCCCCGCCGAAGCTCTTTGACCTTACTTCTTTACAAAGGGAAGCAAACCGCCTGTTCGGTTATACCGCAAAGCAGACCCTTGACCTTGCACAAGCCCTGTATGAAAAAAGACTTCTTACTTATCCGAGAACAGACAGCGTATTTCTGACCGACGACATGGGCGACACAGCGGCGGGCATTATCAAGCTGCTTTATGGGAAATTTTCTTTTATGGCGGGAAAAGACTTCACGCCGGAGCTTGGAAAGGTTCTGAACAGTAAAAAGGTATCAGACCACCATGCTATTATACCGACTATGGAGCTTGCAAAGACCGACCTTGCTGCGCTGCCGGAAAGTGAAAGGAATATCCTTACCCTTGCCGGGGCGCGTCTGCTCACGGCGACCGCTGCACCGCATACCTTTGAAGCGGTTACAGCAGTTTTTGAATGTGCCGGACAGTCCTTTACCGCAAGGGGCAAGACCATTCTTTGTGAGGGTTGGAAAGAGATTGACCGAAAATACAGGGCAGCCTTAAAGAACAAGCCCGAAACGGACGACGCAGACAGCGACACAGAAAAGACCCTGCCGCCATTTACCGAGGGACAGACCTTTGAAAAACCGGCGGCAAAGGTAACGGAGCATGACACAACACCGCCAAAACCTCACAACGAAGCGTCGCTGCTCTCTGCTATGGAGCACGCCGGAAGCGAGGACACCGACCCGGACGCAGAACGCAAAGGGCTTGGAACTCCCGCCACCCGCGCCGCCGTCATTGAAAAACTGGTAAAGGGCGGTTTTGTGGAGCGAAAAGGCAAGCAGCTACTTCCCACAAAAGACGGTATCAACCTTGTGTGCGTCCTACCGGACACTTTGACAAGCCCGCAGCTTACCGCAGAATGGGAAAACAATCTGACGCAGATTGCAAAAGGCAAGGCAAACCCCGCCGCATTTATGGAGGGTATCGAGGATATGCGCGAGAACTGGTAAAGACCTATCCGTTTCTTTCTGATGATAAAGCGCAGATGTTCAAGCCGGAACGGGAAGCGTTGGGAAGCTGCCCCCGCTGCGGTTCTCCTGTCTATGAGGGAAAGAAAAACTACTATTGCAGCAATAAAGAATGTATCTTTACCATGTGGAAAAATGACCGTTTCTTTGAAGAACGAAAAGTAGCCTTTACCACGAAGATTGCCGCCGCGCTCTTAAAATCCGGCAAAGTAAACGTGAAGAAGCTCTATTCCCCAAAGACGGGCAAAACCTACGACGGAACTATCGTATTAGCTGATACGGGCGGGAAATACGTCAACTACCGGGTGGAGCTTCCGAAGAAAAAATAACTGAATAGCAAGCATAGGAAAAGAGTACCCTTTTCCGTAAAATCCCTGCTTTCTCTACCGAGAACGGCGGGGATTTTTGCTTGTTGGGAAGTTCCCAAACCCTCTATTTTGTGGAGGGTTTTACCCTCTGAAATCTTGAAAAATCTTTGGCAAAAATACGGGCGCACTGTATTGAATGATGAAACAGGAAAATGCAGCGTCCGCGCTGCGTTTGGAAAGGAGGTTACACATGGCAAGTTTACGGGACGCCGTAAAGGACTATCAAGAAGAATTAAGGGACGGTATCGCTTGGGTGGCGTTTTGGAAAACGGGACGTTCTTGGAACGCCGAATATTTCCACCTTGAAATGGGCGATATTCTCTACCCGGAGGACAGAAGCCGCATGGAAGAAATCAAACAGGCTGACCCTGCCGCCGTTGTGGTAAACGGCTATTATTCCGGCTATCTTGGCGAGGATATGAACCTTGACTGTTACTGGCTTTACCCGTCCGTACAGAACGAGGAAGATTACGGGCATCATCTGATTGAGGAACTGGACGAGTTGGAGCTGCCCGAAGAAGCAAAAAAATATTTCATGTATGAGGAATACGGGCGGGACGCTGCTATCAATGACGGGGGCAGATTTACCGAGCAGGGCTATATCTACAATAACCGCAACACCTTTA
>ENA-OQJH01001282-OQJH01001282.1-human-gut-metagenome-genome-assembly--contig:-NODE-1282-length-10850-cov-1.168050_pt1 | contig 10850 bp, 17 predicted proteins | sample MGYA00242597_ERZ504763 | MGnify/ENA primary metagenome ERZ504763 (study PRJEB26092, sample SAMD00036359) | human gut metagenome | host: Homo sapiens | study: EMG produced TPA metagenomics assembly of... | reverse complement strand
CTAGTGATGTGCAGGTTTCCATGGATGAAGATGGAAATATTCAGATTCATCTCGGAAGTCAGATTGCTGTAAAAAAAGTAACGCTTACGATCCAGGGAATGCAGAACAACAATAATCTGGCGGAAATTTCCAAAGTGGAATTTGTAAACGGAATGGAAAACCGGATTCCAAAGCCGGATATGGATATTCCGACAAATCTTGCAGTTGAGACAGGTAGTGAAGAATTTACACTTACCTGGGATGCGTGTAAAAATGTGACAGGATACGAGGTTCTGATTGAGCATAACGGAGAGCAGGATACGTATACAGTCAAGAATAATTCATTGAAAGTAACATCATTTAATGAAAAGAAACTCGTGAACAAAGAACAATACACAGCAAAAGTGCAGTCTGTTAATGGAACCTGGAAAAGCGGATACAGTGAATCGGTTACAGCAGTTCCGAAAGCGGACAAAAAACCGGATGCACCGGAAAATGTAAAGGCAGTCGGAAAATATAAGAGTGTGGAAGTTTCCTGGAAAAACATGAAAAACACAGAGTTTTATAATCTGTTTTACCGTGAAAAAGGTCAGGAAGAATACACCAAAATAGAAAATATCACGACAAACAGCTATACAATATCAGAGCTAAAAGAGAATGTAAAATATGAAATCTATCTGACAGGTGTGAATGAGTTGGGTGAAAGTGATCCATCCTTAACGAGCACAGCTCAGACAACGGATCTGGAACCAGCAGTCATGCCGAAATACAAGCAGATCAATACATCCGAAGAAGGACAAGTAAGTTCTCATATCGTATCTGCAACAAGAGGACGTGGGAGATGAAAGACAGTCCTCTGGACTTAGAGGGTAAGACGGCATGGGGAACTGTGGATAACAATCCTGCATCTCATTTTTATATGGCAGACTGGGATGACGGTGGGGAATATACCGATTTTAATAACAAAGGATTTACATTCGAGTTTGATCAGCCGTATACAATGGATACAATTGGGTTCCAGGAAGTGACGGCACAGGGAAATTTCACACGGATCAGTCTGAAATACTGGGATGAAAATGGAAGCGAGCATGTTGTAGATAAAAACAATCTGAAAATAGAGGCAAGAACTGACAAAAATAACAAAAGATATTATTTTATTCGGATTGCAGAGCCGATTCAGGCTAAAAAAATTAGTTTTGGAATCGGAAGAGATTATTCCGGCCTGCGTGTTATCACGGTTTCAGAGATTAGTTTTTACAATTATGACTCTCTGGAAGATGATATTATGGGACTATATGAGGATGAGCTTCATACAGTTCTGAAAGGATCTGTGACAGAGCAGACGATACAGGACCTCAGGAATCTCTGCAGACAAAGGACGAGGCAAGTGGAGAGTATCATCCGGATAAAGACCGTTTGGAAAAAGAACTGGATAATGCAGAGGACATTCTGAACAATCAGTTGAGTGAGCCGATTCTGGTACACAATACCATTACAACAAGAGATACAGACAGAGGTTTTAGTGGTCTGAATGCATGGCAGCCACTTGGAATTACTGCAGCAGCAGGAGAAGAGATCACACTCTTTGTCGGACACAATACAATGGGAACCGGATCCAACACAAACCTTCAGCTTGTAGCGACACAATATCACGCAGAATCAGGTTCTGTGTCAAAAGTGGTAACAACACTGAAAACAGGAAGAAATGATGTAACGATCCCGAAAATCTGGTCAACAGATGAAGAGTCAGGAGGAGCATTATATATTCAATATACAGGCAATAATGCAAATGACCGCTATTCTGTTCGTGTCAATGGCGGAGTGGAAGTTCCGACGTTGGATCTTTATGGAGTGACGGATGCACAGGAACGGCAGCAAAGAGCAGAACAGTATGTAGAAGCGTTGAAGGGCTATGTAGAAAAAATGGAAGCTGTTCACAAAAAAGTACATGAAAATTCCGGAATGAATCTGTGGAATACGAATACAGCAAAGAAAACTGTATCCTTGGAGCAACAGATATTTTACTGGATAAGATGCTGTTTTCATTGCCGGCACAGCAGGTTTTAAGCGGCTGTGAGGGAAATGCACAGAAATTGTTAGATTCCATGGATGCAATGGAAGGTATGATGAATCTGTTCTATCAGCATAAGGGATTGAATCAGACAGCACCGGATGAAAAAGACAGATTCCCGCAGAGACATTTGAATATCCGTTATCAGAGAATGTTTGCAGGAGCATTTATGTATGCGGCAGGAGATCACATTGGAATCGGATGGAATGAAACAGCTGGTATGATGACAGGAGTTCCGGTTCAGTCTGATAATGGAAAATACGTAAGCGGACGCTATTTTGGCTGGGGAATCGCCCATGAGATCGGACATAACATCAATCAGAGTGCGTATGCATATGCAGAAGTGACAAATAACTATTGCAGTGTTGGCACAGGCAAAAGATACAAATGACAGTGTTCGGTTTGAATATCCGAAAGTTTATGAGAAGGTGACATCCGGAACAACCGGAAAATCAGAGGACGTATTTACACAGCTTGGAATGTACTGGCAGTTACATCTGGCATATGATTCCGGATATAACTTTAAAACCTATGACAACTATGAAGAGCAGTTAAATAATCTGTTTTTGCAAGAGTGGATACTTATGCGAGAAACACGGCAAAAGCACCGGCACCTCAGGGTATCGCGCTGACATTGTCCGGAGACAGAGATCAGGATTTCATGAGACTTGCGTGTGCGGTAGCCCAGAAAAATATTCTCGAATTTTTTGAACGCTGGGGAATGATCCGAACGATGAGACGAGAAGTTACGCAGGGCAGTTTGAAACAGAAACAAGGGCAATTTATTATGTAAATGATGATTCAAGAGTGTATCGTCTGGAAAATAGCGGAAGCAGCCTGGGAAGTCTGGGAGATGTAGAAGCAGTCGGAGATGATACTACAGTAAGCGTCAATAAAGACACAGCAAATCAGGTCGATTTACATTGACTTCCAAGACAATTCCGGAAGAAGACGTATTGGGCTATGAAATTTACGCGGACCATGATTTCGGGAGGACAGGTTGAAAAAGAAGTTTGTAGGATTTACAAACAGAAAACCAGTTCAGTTGATCATGTGACAACTGTAAATAACAGAGTCATCACCTATGAAGTGACAGTGGTGGACAAGTATTTGAATCGTTCGGCAGCGAAGACATTGACACCGGTCAAGATCGAACATGATGGAAGCCTGGATAAGGAATTCTGGACTACCACAACAAAAAATATGGAGGCAGTTCATACAGAAGATCCGGGAGAAGCAGATGAAGATACACCATGTGCACCACAGCAGGAAGCGCCGATCTTAAAAGCAGTGGACAATAAGACGGATACAACATATACAGGAATTGCAGGAGATGAGGCAGAAGTTTTGATGCAGTTTAATCGGAAGCAGATCATTTCAGGATTGAAATATACAGTAAACGAGGGAACAGCGATCAAAGATTACAGCATTTATGTGCATGGGGATAATGATGAATGGACAGAGGTTGTAAAAGGTTCATTTGATGACAAAAAAGTACAGACGGTATATTTTGAAAATGTGGATGGCAAATATGTCGGCACATACAGTACAGATGCAGTAAAACTGGTCATTCATAACCAGAAAGACACCGAAATAGCAATATCGGAATTGGATGTACTGGGAGTTACTGGAGATAATGTAAATTTCAGAAGTGCTCAAGATGGAACTTCCGCAATTGGGCGTTTGGCATCGGATTACCAATACGGAGAAACAGAAGCAGATAAGATACCGGCAGGTTCAATCGTTTTTGTCGGTTCGTATAAAGGAAATCCGGCATACAATGTAGTACTTCTTTATGATCAGGATGGAAATATTGTAGGCGGAACAAATACGGATGGAAGTTTGAAAGCGCAGCAGATCATTCTTGCAGATGTACCGGAAACGGGGAATATTCAGGATGTATCGGATGGTACATGGATTTACTGGATTGATCCGCAGGATAGTGCCCAATTAGCCGGAAAACAGGTGCGTGCAGAGCTTTACAGAGTAAATGATGCACAGACAAACGAAGGGCAGAGACTGGTAAGTGATTCTCTGTATGTGGAAGTGCCTCAGGAAATGCCGGAAATTGAACTCAATGGAAATCAGTAATCAAAAAGGAGTATAGTGTGAAAAAGTATATAGCAAGAATCGTGGTTCTGCTTCTTATTGCAGTGGTACTTCCGTTACAAGTATCTGCAGCAGAAAAGGAAAGTATTGAACTGGCAGTTGAAGCGGAGCAGGTCGGTGTGTCTTTGGCATTGCCGCAGTCTGTCAGCGGAAACATATTGTCACTTCAAGTAGGCTTGAAGGTAGATTCGAATGTGCAGGAAGAGACGACAGCGACATTTCAGTTTTCTGAAAATGTGGCAAAAGTAGCAGACTATCGTTACAATCAAGAAAAAGGGATCCTGAATATTTATCTGTCAGGAACAAAGACTCTTTTTCAAAATGGTACAGAGTCTTTGAAACTTGGAAATGTGCAGATCAATACAACAAATGAGAATGGTGCAACAGTTCATGTAAGTGTTGTTGAAAATTCTGTAAAAATGGTCAAGGGAACGAAGACGGAAGTAATTCAAAACATAGATTATCCGGAAAAAGCAGAGATTATCCTGGGCAATGGTGGTAATCAGGATAACGGAGGTGATCCGGACAATGGTGGCGACCAGGATAACGGAGATGCTCAGGATAAGACAGAGCTTCAGCAGGTAATGGAAATGGCAAAGAGCTACACGCAGTCTGAGTATACAAAAGAAGTTATGCAGTATTGCAGAAAGCCATGGAAATGCGCAGAAGGTTCTAGTCAAAGAAGATGCCACAGAGGAAGAGATTACAGAGGCCTTAAAGAATCTGGAAAATGCGATCGGATCACTGGTAAAGAAAGAGGACACATCTTCTCCTTCTACTGATCAGGATGAAACTACAAATCAGGGAGCAGATAAAAATACCAGCCAGAATACGGATCAAAAGAATGACAAGAATGTTGTAAAAACAGGAGATGACAGCATGGTGATTCCGTTTGTGGCGGCAATTGCAATCAGTGTTGCAGCGGCAGCATTTATTATTTACAGAAGGATGCGCAGAAAATAGAATATTTGAATTGTAAATAGTATGGGAAGACAGGAGCGTCGAGAAATGAAATCATTTTGCGGCACTCCTGTTTTTTATAAATCCTCTTGACAAAACTAAAAACCTAGTGTACTATCTAACTATAGCACTGATACACGAGGCGGAAGGAGGAAGAAGATGAATTACAATGCAGAGATACCGATCTATCTGCAGGTCATTCACGACTTGAAGAAAAAGATGATCCAGGGAAAGATACTTCCCGGAGAGAAGCTTCCATCCAACAGAGAGCTGGCGGTTCTTTATAAGGTCAATCAGAACACTGCGGCAAGAATTTACAGAGAGATGGAGACACATGGATATTGTTATACAAAGCGGGGGATTGGAACATTTGTGATGGAGGAAGAGACGATGTTCGAGACGATAAAAAAAGAAATGGCAGAAGAATTGTTGAGCAGCTTTATACATGAGATGCAGGATCTTGGATTTGAAAAAGATGATATTATCTCAAAAATTGCAGACTACAAGGAGGAGAGAAGATGATTTTAGAATGTCGTGATTTAAGCAAATCATTTTACACAAAAAAGGCGCTGAATGAAGTTTCGCTGAAACTGGAAGGCGGAAAGATCTATGGTCTGCTCGGGGAGAACGGAAGCGGAAAGACACATGGATGAAGATCATCTCCGGTCTGACAAAGCTACATCCGGAGAGGTTTTGTTCAAGGAGCATCCGTGGTTCTATGGAGATAAGGCAGAGATCGCCTACATGTCTACAGAGCCGTTTTTCTACAGTTTTCTGGATGTGAACGGAGTCGGACAGTACTATAAAGATTTCTTCCCGGATTTTGATGAGAAGAAATTTCACGAGATGGTAAGAAGGATGTCCCTGGAAGGCAAGATGAAGGTCAAAGAACTGTCCACCGGTATGACAGCAAAGCTGAAGGTGATCGCAACACTGAGCCGCAAAGCAGAGCTGTATCTTCTGGATGAGCCGTTCAATGGAATTGATTATAAAGCAAAAGAAGAGATTCTCGGGATGATCCTGGAGTCAGCAAATGAAAAAATACCTTTGTAATTTCCACACATATGATCGATGAGATCGAGAGTTTTATCGATGAGGCAATCTTTATCAAAGACGGAGAAGTTGTGCGTCGGATGTCAGTGGAAGAAGAACGGATGCAAAGTGGAAAATCCGTGGCAGATATTTATCTGGAGATCATGTAGGAAGAACAAAGGCAGAATGAGAAAAGAGAAAGAGAGGAAACAAAATGGGACGTTTGATCAAATATGAGCTGAAAAACAGCAGACATCCAGAAATATCATACTGGCGCTGCTTCTGGTATTTTTACTGGCATTTGCGGCAGGGATTTTTTCGGATAATGGGAATATGGTAGGAATCAGTATGGGACTGGAAATTTTTGTTGGGATGTTTGTCTTCTTCTATATGGGGATTGAAAGTCTTCTGATCTTAAACCGGGATTTGAAGACAAAGCAGAGCCATATGCTATGGATGGTGGCCCAATGCCAAGCTGGAAGATCCTTGGGGCAAAATATATTGCAGCAGTTTTGTCAGATCTTCTGTATTTCAGCAGCATATGTGCTGGCTGGTGCAGCGTGCGTCATGACGATGATCGCAAAAGAAGGAGCATGGAAAGAGCTTATGCAGGCAATCCGTATGGGATTTGAGTGGCTGTTTCAGGCAACCTGGACTGGGTAACCGTTCTGGCAATCTTCCTGTTTTTCTTTCTGGCATGGACATCTGTGATCGCAACCGGATTTCTGGCAATTATCGTATCCAGAACGGTATTGATCAATTCCAGATTTGCAGGGATTGTTTCTTTGATCCTGTTCTTCGTGCTCAATGGAATTGTGGAGTATGTTTACAACCTGTTTGCAAGGTATGAGCTTCTGGGAATCCACAAAGGACTTTATATCGGAATCGCAGAATACGGATTCTATATTGTGGTATGTGTTGGGTTGTTTGCCATATCCAGTGTGTTGGCAGAAAAGAAATTAAGTGTGTAAAAGACAGGGACGCAGTCAAAAAGAAAAGACTGTGTCTCTTTTTTATACAGAGAATCACTGACAACTGTCTTGTCACATGTAAAGTCTTGTGCTATAATGGTCAGCAATTAACGATAAAAATTTAACAATTCAGGATAAGTGAGGGAATAGAAGATGACAATTGTGGAAGAAATCCAGAAATTGAAGCAAGAAAAAAATGCAGTCATTCTGGCACATTATTATGTAAGGCCGGAGATTCAGGACATTGCCGACTACATCGGAGATTCTTTTTATCTGAGTAAGGTTGCAGTTGGATTGAAAGAGCAGACTATCGTATTCTGTGGCGTTTCTTTTATGGGAGAGAGTGCGAAGGTACTGAACCCGGAGAAAACCGTATTGATGCCGGATATGCATGCAGACTGTGCAATGGCACATATGGCAGATGCAGATACGATCCAGAAGATGCGTGATACATATGAAGATCTGGCAGTGGTGTGTTACATCAATTCTACTGCAGAATTGAAGACACATTCCGATGTATGTGTGACATCTGCCAATGCAGTGAAGATCGTAAAAGAACTTCCGAACAAGAATATTTTCTTCATTCCGGACAGAAACCTGGCGCATTTTGTGGCAGAGCAGGTACCGGAGAAGACTTTGTATACAACGAAGGCTATTGCCCGATCCATGAGAAGATGCAGGTGGAAGAGATCAAAAAAAGCAAAGGCACAGCATCCGAATGCAGAAGTATTGTCCCATCCGGAATGTCCGAAAGCAGTGCTGGAGATTTCCGATTATGTGGGAAGCACATCCGGGATCATTGATTATGCAGCAAAAAGCGAAAACGAAGAATTTATTATCTGTACGGAAAATGGAGTTCGCTACAAACTGGAAAAGGACAACCCGGGCAAGAAGTTTTATTTTACAGAGACAGAGCCTGTCTGCACAGATATGAAGCTGATCACATTAGAAAAAGTCCTTCACGTCTTAAAAACAGGAGAGAATGAAGTGCATTTGAGTGAAGCATTGAGAACGGACTCCAGAAAACCATTGGAAAAATGCTGGAGCTGGCAAAATAGAGTGTCTTTTTGAAAAAAGAGACTTGCCGAAAGGAAAGAGAGTATTATGAAGAAAAAAGCAGATGTTGTCATCGTTGGAACCGGTGTAGCGGGATTGTTTTCGGCGTTGAATCTTCCGGATGACAAAGAAATCATCATGATCACGAAATCAGATGCCGAGAGCAGTGATTCATTTCTGGCACAGGCGGAATCTGTGTACTCCGGGATGAACAGGATTATGACAGCTATTTTGAAGATACGATGAGAGCCGGTCATTATGAAAACAGGAAAGAATCTGTCGATATTATGATCCGCAGTTCTGGAAAAATCATTGAAGATCTGGTAGGATATGGAGTAGAATTTGAAAAGGACGGAGAAGCGTTTGCTACACAAGAGAGGGGGCACACTCCAGACCGAGAATTCTGTTTCATGCAGATGTGACAGGAAAAGAGATCACCAGTAAGCTGTTGGCGCGGGTAAGGGAAAAGAATAACGTAACAATTTACGAATATACGACCATGACAGATATCTTGAGGAAAACGGAAAATGTGCGGGAATCACCGTGAAGACGCAAAGTGGTGAAGAGTCCTCTATTTATGCAGATTATACCATTCTGGCAAGTGGAGGAATCGGCGGGTTGTACCAGCATTCCACAAATTTTCCGCATCTGACAGGAGATGCACTGGAAGTAGCGAAAAAACATCACATTCGTCTGGAGCATCTGGATTATGTACAGATCCATCCGATACATTGTATTCGGAAAAGCCGGGCAGACGATTCCTGATCTCCGAATCCGTCCGTGGGGAAGGCGCACTTCTCTATAATAAAAACATGGAGCGTTTCGTAGATGAACTGCTTCCGCGAGACGTGGTGACAAAGGCAATCCGGGAACAGATGGAAAAGGATGGAACAAATTTTGTGTGGCTGTCCATGGCGCCGATCGAGAAAGAGACGATATTGAGTCATTTTCCGAATATTTACGAGCATTGCCTGGAGGAAGGCTATGATGTTACAAAAGAGTGCATTCCGGTCGTTCCGGCGCAGCACTATTTTATGGGCGGTATCTGGGTAGACAAGAACAGCCACACGTCCATGCCGCAGCTGTTTGCAGTGGGAGAGACAAGCTGCAACGGTGTGCACGGAGCGAACCGTCTGGCAAGCAACTCTCTTCTGGAGAGTCTTGTATTTGCAAAAAGAGCGGCAAATCTTATCAAAGAGCAATGGTGCCTGGAAAAAGAACAGGCTGTATAAAATGAAAGAATAGATGAAACATAAAGGAGAAACCAGATGAATCAGATTACAATGAAGCTTCAGGCAGATCACCTGATCTTAGAAGCGTTAAAAGAAGACATTTCCAGTGAAGATGTGACAACCAATTCAGTGATGAAAGAGGCAGTGGCAGGTGAAGTAGACCTGATCTGCAAACAGGATGGAATTATTGCGGGACTGGAAGTATTTGAGCGAGTGTTTGCACTTCTGGATCCGGATACAAAGGTCGAATTATACTGCAAAGACGGAGAGGAAGTGAAAAACGGGCAGCTGATGGGAAAAGTCAAAGGAGATATTCGCGTCCTTCTTTCCGGAGAACGTGTTGCCTTGAACTATCTTCAGAGAATGAGCGGAATCGCGACCTATACCAATTCTGTTGCAAAACTTCTGGAAGGAAGCAAGATCAAACTTCTGGATACCAGAAAAACAACGCCGAATATGCGTATTTTTGAAAAATATGCAGTTCGTGTAGGTGGCGGATACAATCACCGTTACAATTTGTCTGATGGTGTACTTTTAAAAGATAATCATATCGGGGCAGCTGGAAGTGTTACAAAAGCAGTAGAGATGGCTAAAGAATACGCACCATTTGTACGTAAGATTGAAATAGAAGTAGAGAATCTTGATATGGTAAAAGAAGCTGTCGAAGCCGGTGCAGATATCATTATGCTAGACAACATGTCAACAGAAGAAATGCAGGAAGCAATCAAGATCATTGACGGAAGAGCGGAGACAGAGTGTTCTGGAAATGTGACAAAAGAAAATATTGGTCGTTTGACAGCACTTGGAGTAGATTATATTTCCAGCGGTGCACTGACGCATTCAGCACCAATTATGGATATTTCTCTGAAAAACCTTCATGCTGTAAATAAGTAGAAAGTGTCTTGGAGGGAGTTATGACCGGAACAGAGCGTAGAAATCAAATTGTTGAACGGATCAGGAAGAATGAGGTACCGGTATCGGGAACTATGCTTGCAAAAGAATTTGAAGTAAGCAGACAGGTCATTGTACAGGATATCGCACTTATTCGGGCAGCGGGATACGATATTATATCAACCATAGAGGATATCTTTAAATGAACCAATCAGTGTAAGCAGAGTATTTAAGGTGCAGCATACAGATGAACAGACAGAAGAAGAATTGTATTCCATTGTAGATCTTGGTGGGACTGTGGCAAATGTGATGGTGAATCATAAAATATATGGACAAATGGAAGCTGAACTGAATATTAATTCCAGAAAAAAGGCAAAAGACTTTATTGATGATATAAAAAGCGGTAAGTCAAGTCCATTGAAAAATATTACCTCGAATTATCATTATCATAAGTTGTGGCAGACAGTGAAGAAACATTAGATATGATTGAAGAAACATTACAGGAAAAAAGGTTTTTTAGTTACTGCTAATTAAAAAAGCAAAAACAGA
>ENA-OQJH01001281-OQJH01001281.1-human-gut-metagenome-genome-assembly--contig:-NODE-1281-length-10866-cov-22.055406_pt1 | contig 10866 bp, 12 predicted proteins | sample MGYA00242597_ERZ504763 | MGnify/ENA primary metagenome ERZ504763 (study PRJEB26092, sample SAMD00036359) | human gut metagenome | host: Homo sapiens | study: EMG produced TPA metagenomics assembly of... | reverse complement strand
CTTTTTATCCGGAGCGTATATCTGCAACAGGGTCCTCGGAGATATTTTTGTAAAATGCTGTACGAAATTTATGGAGATTCCTGTAATAATTATTAAATTTTTTGATAAAATGGTTGCTATTTCCGGTCAAAAGATGTAAACTCCTGTGGTATAAAGCGTATAAATATGCTAAAAAAGGAAGGCTGGCAAATTGGGTAATTCTAAGAAAAGGAAGAAAAAAAAGAAAGTAGGGTATAACTCTCTTGGAATGATTGCGATTGCGCTGGTTGTTTTAGTCCTTCTGGGAGGACTGATGCTAGAAAGTAATGACCTTAAGGAACGCCTCACAGGATATGATGCTAAGCCGCCACTCTTCAGCAACAGATTGAAGATGAGCAGACACGTACAGAAGAAATTGATAAATTAAAGAAATATATGGAGACAGACGAATATGCAGAAGAGGTTGCCAGAGAGAAACTGGGACTTGTGAAGGACAATGAGACTGTTTTTAAGAAACAGCAGTAATAAATGTCGAAAACTTTTGCGAAGGATTCGTCTGCGTTTGACAGATATTTCAGAAACCCTTCCATATAATATCTGTAACTGTTTAGTACTTTGTGAAAGAGAGGACTGTTGAACAGTTATAGAGATTCTCTGATAAAAATGCAGTAGTCTGCTATATACAGGGAATGAATAAGGGGAGGGGAGAATATGCAGGAATGGATGATTGCCATGCTCGTTATCAGCATTATGCTGATCATACGGGACATGGCAAAAACTATTTTAGCAGAAAATCTGCCGGATACAGAAGAACTGCCGTCTCTGCAGGAGGGCCATCCTCAGAAAGAGAGGGTGGAGAAGTATGCGGCATCTTTTCAGAAACTGGCAGATACTTTCTACGGGATGCCTTATCGGAAAGATTATCTGAGCAGCAGGCAGGTTGAGCAGATCATTGAGGATACAAATGCAAAGGTATGCAGCAGATGCTATCAGAGGGAAATCTGCTGGGGAGAACACAGTCAGGAACTGGTGAAAGGAGTGGAGGCACTGGTACGTTCCATGGAGAGTGGAAACGAGGAAAATGTCAGAGGCATCCGCGCTGACTGGACAGGCATATGTCCCCGTTCCGTACAGTATTATGAGACGGTTGCAGAGAATTTTCAGAAAGAAAGGCAGAACCTGATGTGGGATAACCGTATGATCGAGAATCGGCTGGCAGTAGCACAGCAGCTTATGGAAGTCTCACATATCATGGAGAACGTAGCCAGTGATCTGTATGACCTGGAGCGAGTAACGCCGCAGTTTGAAGAAGAACTTCGCAAGGGACTGAGAAAGAGCCATGTGATCCTTCGCAGGGCATGGATGATGAATAAGGTGAAAGGACGTAAACAGATTTTTCTCACTATGCGTGCCAGAAGCGGTCAGTGTATTTCCATGACAGAGATCGCACAGCTTCTTTCAAAATACTGTGAAATTTCCATGGTACCTGTAAATGGGAGCAGATGTATTGTAAACGGAGAATATCACACTGTACATTTTGCTGAGGATGTAAGCTATCAGGTTCTCTATGGAACGGCCAGGCTTACCAGAGAAGAAGAGAAGGTTTCCGGAGATAATTATATATGCAGACAGGAGGATGGCGGCAGGTTTGTTATGTGCCTTTCGGATGGCATGGGCTCAGGGATGGAAGCATGCAGGGAGAGCGAGACAGTTGTGGAACTTCTGGAACAGTTTATGGAGTCAGGATTTTCCCAGGAAACGGCAGCAAAGATGGTAAATTCTGCTCTGGTACTCAAAGGAGAGGAGGGTATGTTTTCTACAGTGGATATCTGCGCAGTGGACCTGTATACAGGAATCTGCAATTTTCTGAAGGCGGGGGCAGCGTCTACATTTATCAAAAGAGATCACTGGGTGGAATCTATTACTTCTGAAAGTCTGGCCGCAGGGCTTGTACAGCAGATCGATTTTGAGACAGCTACCAGAAAGCTGTACCATGGGGATTACCTGATCATGATGACAGATGGAGTCCTGGATGCATTGCCTGACCAGAAAGAGGAGGAAACCATGAAAGAAATCATTATGGATGTTCACGAGGAATCACCGAAAGATTTCGGCAGGGGAATACTGGAACGGGTGCTGGGATACAGCGATTATCATGCACGGGATGATATGACAGTGCTGGTGGCAGGCGTGTGGAAAAAATAATGCTGCGGATACTAGAGTGTGTCTGAAAAAGGCTTTCTGCAAGATGTGCGTCACAATTTTGTGGGATATTTTGCCCGGATGAGGGCGCGTAGTGGGCTACGGCAACTGAATTCGGGTGAAATATCCCGCAAAGTGGGGCGTGCAGATTGCGGGAATGATTTTTCAGACACGCTCTAAGATAGAAAAGGAAATCAGGATAAAAATGGAAAGAGAAATTCTTGCTTATATAAAGCAAAACAGGATGATCGGAAAAAATGATGTGGTCCTGGCAGGAGTGTCCGGTGGAAGTGACTCTATGGCAATGCTCCGCATTTTAAAGGAACTTCAGGTAAAACTGGATTTTACACTGAGAGTGGTTCATGTACATCATGGAATACGTGGAAAGGAAGCGGACAGGGACCAAAGCTTTGTGGAAAACATATGCCGGAAGTGGCAGATTCCATGTACTGTTTATTGTTATGATGTTCCGGGATTGAGCCGGGAGTGGAAGCTGGGCGAGGAAGAGACGGGAAGGATTGTAAGAAAAGAAGCTTTTCAGAGGGAAGCTGCCGTCTGTGGGAGAAAGGACAGTGAGATAAAAATTGCATTAGCGCATAATCAGGAGGATCTTGCGGAAACTATGCTTCATAATCTGTGCAGAGGAACAGGTCTGCGGGGACTATGCACCATGCGCCCTGTAGACGGAGAGATTATCCGCCCGATTCTGTGCTTAAACCGGGACAAAATTGCAGAGTATCTGAAAGAAAAGAAGATTTCTCATATTCAGGACAGCACCAATCTGTCAGATGAATATACCAGAAACCGAATCAGACATCATATTCTTCCTATGTTGGAACAGCAGGTCAATGGAAAGGCAGCGGCACATATGGCAGAGACTGCGGCAAGGATTTCCCAGGCAGAGGAATATCTTACGCAGCAGAGCTGCCGGGTTTTGGGCGAGTTTCAGAAAGGTAAGGAATATTACTTTACTGAAATTTTTATGGAGCTCAGATCATTCAGGTTTATGCATTACAACAGGCGATGGAACAGCTGGCAGGCAGACGGAAGGATCTGGCGGCTGTTCACTATGAGAAGGTTCTGGAACTTTATGAAATGCAGACTGGAAGACGGATCAGCCTTCCTTATCACATGGAAGCCAGAAGAGATTACGAGGGAGTAAGACTTTGTCGGTACGGAGAGGAGAAGTCAGCCGGGATGATCGGTGAAAAGCATAAAGGTTCAGATATCCAAAACGGAAAAACAGTTTGCGGAAAAAATATATCAGACAGGGAATGGAAAATCAGAATTCCGGGGACTGTGACCAGTCCGCTGGGAATTTTTTCGGCAGAAATATTTTCGTATGAAGGTCAGAAGATTGAAGAAAAAAAGTATACGAAATGGATGGATTATGATAAAATAGAAAAGAATCCGTATATTCGCACCAGACGGACAGGAGATTATATGGTTATCAATGCGCAGGGGAACACAAAGAAGCTGAACCGCTGTATGATCGATGAGAAAATTCCGTCGGAATACAGAGACAGCATTCCGCTGATCGCATGTGGAAAAGAAATCCTCTGGATGGTGGGAAGCAGGATGAATGAGAGGTATAAAATTAACCCCCAAACCAGGAAGGTGTTAGTATTAAATTACCAAGGAGGAAACGAAAATGAGTGAGAAAATCAAAGTTTTACTCAGCGAAGAGGAAGTAGATTCCCGTATTAAGCAGATCGCAGCAAAGGTCAGCAAGGATTATGCAGGCAAGGAAATCCATTTAATCTGTGTATTAAAAGGTGGTGTATTCTTTACCTGTGAACTTGCAAAGAGAATCACAGTGCCGGTTTCTCTTGACTTTATGTCTGTATCCAGTTATGGTGATGACACCAAGTCCAGCGGTGTTGTAAAGATCGTCAAAGACCTTGACCAGCCACTGGAAGGAAAGGACGTTCTGATTGTAGAGGATATCATTGACTCAGGAAGAACATTAAGTTATCTCATCGAAATTCTGAAGCAGAGAAATCCAAACAGCATCCGTCTGTGTACATTGCTGGACAAACCGGAGCGAAGAGTCAGAGATGTAAGAGTTGATTATTGTTGCTTTAACATCCCGGATGAGTTTGTAGTTGGCTATGGTCTGGACTATGCACAGAAATACAGGAATCTTCCATTCATAGGAGTAGTGGAACTGGGGGAAGACTGAAAGGAGATTTAAGTAAGTGAATAAACAGCCAAGCAGAATTGGTCTGTATCTGGTGCTGATCATTGCGCTGGTAGCCGGTTATTTTTATCTGAATAACCAGGTGGTTTCCCAGAGTAATTACACACAGAAGCAACTGGAGCAGGCTCTTGAAGACAACAAAGTGGTTGATGCGACAATTCAACAGAACAGAGAAGTGCCTACAGGTTCTGTGATCGTAGATACTACTGACTCCGGTCAGAAGAAGGTTTATGTGACAGATGTCAATCAGGCAATCGAACTGTTGAATAAATACGATATTGATATTACAACTCAGGATGTACCCGGAGACAATGTATTTCTGACAACCTTGCTTCCGGTTCTTCTCACAGGTGCCCTTGTGATCTTTCTGATCATGATGATGAACCGCCAGATGGCAGGTGGCGGTGGCGGCGGAAATGCCAAGATGATGAATTTCGGCAAGAGCCGCGCAAGAATGTCATCTCCGGATGATAATAAGAAAGTTACTTTTGACAAGGTAGCAGGTCTGCAGGAGGAGAAGGAAGATCTGGTAGAAGTGGTAGATTTCCTGAAATCTCCACAGAAATATACAAAAGTAGGCGCAAGGATTCCGAAAGGCGTGTTGCTTGTAGGCCCTCCCGGAACTGGTAAGACACTTCTGGCAAAGGCAGTGGCAGGAGAAGCGGGAGTTCCGTTTTTCTCCATTTCCGGTTCTGACTTTGTGGAAATGTTTGTCGGTGTAGGTGCATCACGTGTGCGAGATCTTTTTGAAGAAGGCAAACGCCATGCACCATGTATTATTTTCATTGATGAGATCGATGCGGTTGCAAGACAGCGTGGAACCGGTATGGGCGGCGGACATGATGGAGAGAGAGCAGACAACTGAACCAGCTTCTGGTAGAGATGGATGGCTTTGGTGTGAATGAGGGAATCATTGTGATGGCAGCGACTAACCGCGTGGATATCCTGGATCCTGCAATTTTGCGTCCGGGACGTTTTGACCGTAAGGTTGCAGTGGGACGTCCGGATGTGAAGGGAAGAGAGGAAATTCTCCGCGTTCATGCCAAGGACAAACCTCTTGGAGAGGATGTAGATCTGGCTCAGATTGCCAGAACAACAGCAGGATTTACAGGTGCAGATCTGGAGAATCTTCTGAATGAAGCTGCCATTGAAGCAGCGAGAAAGGGAAGAGGATTTATCCTTCAGTCTGATATCAAAGGTGCTTTTATCAAAGTAGGCATCGGTGCAGAGAAGAAGAGTAAGGTGATCTCTGAGAAAGAGAAAAAGATCACCGCGTATCATGAATCCGGACATGCGATCCTGTTTCATGTACTTCCGGATATGGATCCTGTCTACACGATTTCCATTATCCCGACAGGAATGGGAGCAGCAGGTTACACCATGCCTCTTCCGGATAATGATGAGATGTTTAATACCAAAGGAAAAATGCTTCAGGATATTATGACACTGTTAGGCGGGCGCATAGCAGAGGAAATTATCTTCGGAGATATTACGACTGGTGCATCCAATGACATCAAACGTGCAACTGCGACAGCCAGAAGTATGGTTATGAAATACGGAATGTCTGATAAACTTGGTCTTATCTGTTATGGTGATGACGATGACGAGGTATTTATCGGCAGAGATCTGGCTCATACCAGAAGTTACAGCGAGGATGTTGCCAAGTCCATTGATGAAGAAATCCGCCGTATTATCAGTGAATGTCATGATCAGGCAAAGAAGATCATTCTGGAACATGAGGATGTTCTGCACAAGTGTGCAAGTCTTCTTCTCGAGAAGGAAAAGGTGCACAGAGACGAATTTGAAGCACTTTTTACAACAGAAGATCCGGAAACAGAAAACAACAGTATATAATGTATACAAAAAAGTGTGCCAAATTTTGTGAAGTTTGTGCACACTTTTCTCTTGCCTCATGGTATTATATAAACCGTAAAAACCCCCCAATACATTATATAGTTTTTGCTACACCCCATAAGAAGAAATACCTTCTCCAAAAAAGCAGCTTATCCCGCTGGCTTTTTTACTGTCTTAAAATATCATTACTGTTCACGTTATTTTCAGCAATGAAATATCTGCTTCGCCGGAATCCGGCAGTCCGAAATACTGTGACAGAATGAATGGTTGTGCAGAATCACTGAATATATAAGTATTTTTGGGAAAAACAGATGGTTGTCAGATGGTTTATTTTAGGATAAAATAATAAAATGATAAATGACAGAGAGGACTGGACGGAAATGGAACATGAAAAGCAGATATAAAAAAAGAATGCAGTACATCCTGAATATGCGTCCTGTGTTTAATAAAGAGGCGCTTTTCAGTGACGGAACAGAATATTACAGAATACCTGCAGAACCAAAGGCAGGAGATACAGTAACGATCAAATTCCGTACCCAGAGAAATAATGTGGATTCTGTATATCTGGTAAGCCAGGAGCAGCGTGTGCAGATGGAGATTTGCGGGACAGAGAACGGATTTGATTATTATTCTGCCCAGGTGACGATTGGAGAGGACATCTTCCGTTATTATTTGAGATACAGTATGGATGGGTAACCTGTTATTACAATAATCAGGGAGTCTGTATGAAACATGAGGGCAGGATGGATTTTGAGATTTATCCGGGCTTTGATACTCCAAAGTGGGCCAAAGGTGCGGTAATGTACCAGATTTATGTAGACCGTTTTCTTAACGGAGATCCTACCAATGATGTTGTGACCGGAGAATATCATTATATTGGAGATAAGAGTGTACAGGTAGAGCAGTGGAATAAGATTCCGGCAGTGATGGGTGTGCGTGAATTTTACGGCGGTGACCTGCAGGGAATTATGAACAAACTGGATTATCTGCAGGATCTGGGAGTCGAGGTTATTTATCTGAATCCGATTTTTGTTTCTCCAAGTAATCATAAGTATGACTGTCAGGATTATGATTATGTGGATCCACATTACGGCAGGATTGTAGAAGATTGTAATGAGGGAATCCTTCTTGGAGACGACGATGATAATTCCCATGCATGGAAATATATCAAACGTGTGACAGATAAGAAGAATCTGGAAGCAAGTAATGAGCTTTTTGCGAAACTGACAGCAGAGATCCACAGAAGAGGAATGAAGATCATTCTGGATGGTGTGTTCAATCACTGCGGTTCTTTTAATAAGTGGATGGACAGAGAACGTATTTATGAGAATCAGGAAGGATATCCGAAAGGAGCTTATGTTTCTGCGGACAGTCCCTATCGTAATTTCTTTTCCTTTAATGATCCTAATGCATGGCCATATAACACCTCCTATGATGGATGGTGGGCACACGATACACTGCCTAAATTAAATTATGAGGGTTCCAGAGAACTTTATGATTATATTCTTCGTGTTGGACAGAAATGGGTATCTGCTCCTTATAATGTAGACGGTTGGAGACTGGATGTGGCGGCGGATCTGGGACACAGCAATGATTTTAACCATCAGTCTGGAAAGATTTCCGGAAGGCAGTGAAAGCTGCCAATCCAAATGCCATTATCCTGGCAGAGCATTACGGTAATCCGGAAGGCTGGCTGAAAGGTGATGAATGGGATACAGTCATGAACTATGACGCATTTATGGAGCCGCTGACCTGGTTCCTGACAGGTATGGAGAAGCACAGCGACGAGTATCGTGAAGACCTGTTAGGAAACAGTGAGGCTTTTATCGGAGCTATGAAAACGCACATGAGAGCGCTTCATATGTCTGCACTTCAGACAGCTATGAATGAATTGTCAAATCATGACCATTCCAGATTCCTGACCAGAACCAATCACAGGGTAGGACGAATTTCCTATGCAGGTCCGGAGGCGGCATCTGAGGGAGTAAATCCGGCAGTTATGCGTGAGGCGGTTACCATCCAGATGACCTGGCCGGGCGCACCGACTGTATATTACGGAGATGAGGCAGGACTCTGTGGATTCACAGATCCGGATAACAGACGTACTTACCCCTGGGGACGTGAGGATTACCAGATGATCGACTTCCACAGGGTAATGATCCGTATCCATAAGAAATATGAAGTGTTAAAAACGGGATCACTGGGATTTCTCTGGAATGATTATCAGGGACTTTGTTATGCGAGATTTTCTCATGATGAACAGATAATTGTGATCGTAAATAATCAGGAAGAAGGCAGGGAAGTGGAGATACGGTTAGGACAGGCAGGAATCAGCTGTCTGGAAGATACAAAGCTGAAACGTGTTGTCATGACATCTGCAGTGGGATTTACGGAAGAATGTAAAGAATACACAGCAGCAGCCGGAATTTTGAAGATCACAATGCCGGCATTTGGCGCTGTGGTCTTACATCATAAAAATTAACAAAATACGAAGCGGATGATCTTATCCGCCTGACCCGGACGGCAGCCTCTTGCGGAAGAAGGGGCTGCCGCTTTATAATATAGTTTTATAATATAACAAAAAAAGATTCAGACAAATGTCTGAACCTTTTGATGGATGGAGAAGGATTCGAACCTTCGAAAGCGTTGCTAACAGATTTACAGTCTGCCCCCTTTGGCCACTCGGGAATCCATCCTTAAACCGAAACTTATTATATATGAAATATTTAAATAATGCAAGCACTTTTTTATAAATTGCAGAAACTTATTATATATTGTGTATTGCCGGACTTTTTTGCATATCTTCCGGGGAATTTTGTTTGTCATTTTTTTGGCAAAAGAGTAGACGAAAAAGCAGAAATCTGGTAATATAACCATATCTGGATATAGATGTAATTCCATATCGGAGATTGATTAGGGTAACTGAGAATGAACACAGTTACTACAGATTAGGAGGAATTTATCATGTTAGTAAATGCAACAGAAATGCTGAAAAAAGCAAAAGCAGGTCATTATGCAGTTGGACAGTTCAACATCAACAACCTTGAGTGGACAAAGGCTATCCTTTTAACAGCTCAGGAACTGAACTCTCCTGTAATCCTTGGTGTATCCGAAGGTGCTGGTAAATATATGACAGGTTATAAAACAGTTGTTGGTATGGTTAACGGAATGATGGAAGAACTGAACATCACTGTTCCTGTAGCTCTTCACCTTGACCACGGCAGCTATGAAGGATGCTTAAAATGCGTTGAAGCAGGATTCTCATCCATCATGTTCGACGGATCTCATTACCCGATCGAAGAAAACGTTGCAAAAACTAAAGAACTGGTTAAGATCGTTGCTGAACACGGAATGTCTCTGGAAGCAGAAGTTGGTTCCATCGGTGGTGAAGAAGACGGTGTTGTAGGAATGGGCGAATGCGCAGATCCTCAGGAATGCAAGATGATCGCAGACCTTGGTATTGATTTCCTTGCAGCAGGTATCGGTAACATCCATGGAAAATATCCGGCTAACTGGAAAGGCTTAAGCTTTGAAACTCTGGATGCAATCCAGAAACTGACAGGAGAGATGCCTCTGGTACTTCACGGTGGCACAGGTATCCCGGCAGATATGATCAAGAAAGCTATCGACCTTGGCGTATCCAAGATCAATGTAAACACAGAATGCCAGCTTTCTTTCGCAGCAGCTACACGTAAATACATCGAAGAAGGAAAAGATCAGCAGGGTAAAGGATACGATCCTCGTAAACTTCTTGCACCTGGCTTCGAAGCAATCAAAGCTACTGTTAAGGAAAAAATGGAATTATTCGGATCAGTTAACAAAGCTTGATGATAACCTCATAAGTAAAAATCCCGCATCCTTGTGATGTGGGATTTTTTTATGGACTCAAAAACCTGATGGGCTACGACAACCGAATTCGGACAAAATATACCGCAAAGTGGGGCGTGCAGATTGCAGGAATGATTTTTCAGATACGCTCTAAAGTAACAGGCGGTTGCTATCTGGAATGAATTTTGGCTACGTTACTGAGAACGGAGTGAACAGTAACAACAGGCGAACTGCATTTTACAAATTGATTTTTATCTCTCTATATAATAAAATAATTGCAGATATCTAAAATAAGGTGAAAGGAAGTAGCAGAACAAAGGATGGAACAGAAAAAAGCCTTAAATAGAAAGAAGCTGAAAGTGATTCTTGTAATATGTATCGTGATGATCGTGACAGCGGGAATCGGTCTGACTGCTTACATACATCATGTGGATACTGTCACACTGGGAAGGAAAGTGAGTGTGTACAGGTTGGATGTATCGAAGCTTACTGTGGAAGAAGCGCAGCAGAAAATATCTGAAGCATTTCAGAATAAAACAATAACATTTCATGAAGATGGAAAGGATGTTTATAATGTTTCAATGGAACAACTGGGATACAGTCTGGATCAGGACACTCTGAAAAGTGCGCTGGAAACATTGAAACAGGAGAGAAGCGGGACATTTAAACTTTTTGCATCACAGAGAGATTATAAGATTGATTATCAGATCATCAGAGATGAAGTGCAGGAACAGGCAGCATTGTCTGCGGATCATTTGATGAAAAGACAGAACAGAACCTACGGATGCACATATCCGATATAG
>ENA-OQJH01001280-OQJH01001280.1-human-gut-metagenome-genome-assembly--contig:-NODE-1280-length-10868-cov-4.237967_pt1 | contig 10868 bp, 18 predicted proteins | sample MGYA00242597_ERZ504763 | MGnify/ENA primary metagenome ERZ504763 (study PRJEB26092, sample SAMD00036359) | human gut metagenome | host: Homo sapiens | study: EMG produced TPA metagenomics assembly of... | reverse complement strand
GCACCCCGGCAGGCTTTGCGGTCTCCGGCTCCGGGGCGGCCTGCTGCGGGGCGGCCTCCGGATCGGTCAGGCTGTTGATGTAATCGGCGTAATCCTCGCCGATGCGGGCCGCGAACGCCTCCTTTCCGATCTGCTCGTACTCGTCGGCCACACGGTCCTGCCAGCGCCGGAGCTTGAGCTCCAGCCCGTTCCAGAGCCGCAGTTCCCGGGCCCGCTCCTGCACCAGATGATACCGCTGGTTCTGGTCCGCAGGCTGGCCCCGGAAGGTAAACCAGAAGGTCAGCCGGGAAAAGAGCTTTTCCTCGGTGTCGGCCTTGTCCAGCCACCGCAGGAAATCGTTCTCGTCCGCCGGGCTGAACTGCTTTGCCTCCCGCCAGTTCCCCACTGCTTCCTTCATTTCGTCCATTGAAACACCTCTTTCTTTTGCATTACACAGCGTTGTTTTGTTGCTCAAAGTGTAACACCTTTTGGTTGTATCGTCAACGAGTATGTTCCGGCGATTCGTGCGAAAAATGCGAAAAAAGAGGGAGAAAATAAGAAAAGCCCCCGCTCACCAGAGCGAAGGGCCGGAAACCTTTCCTTTTACCTGCGTGCAGGGCATCATTTTTTGCCAGCAGGTAAACGCAGTACTGATTCATGCTGATGCCTTCCCGCTGGGAGTGCTCCGCCAGAGCGCGGTGCAGGCTGCGGGGCAGGCGGAGCTTGAACTGCCCGGAGTAATCCTCCAGACTGTCCGGCATCGGAATGGATACGCCCTCTTCCAGTGCGGCCTCCAGCCAGACCCTCTTAGCATCTCTGGCATTCTCCACAGCGCTTTCAATGGTCTCGCCGCAGGTCAGGCACCCCGCAGATCGGGATAGGAGACAACATAGCCGCCCTCTTCCCTGTCCTCTACAATCTCCATCCGATACGGAAGAGCCAGATATTCATTCAGCGTTTTCATCGTTTTTCGCCTCACTCTCTACGATCTGACGCACCATTTCCACATATACTTTCTTAATCGGTTCATGCTTGGGTATCGTAATGGGCATACAGTTTGCTTTGTGGTGTCGTATGTGGTGTCATCTTCATTATATGCGGGCTTATGAAAAAAGTCAAGCGGACCGCTTGAAAGTCCCTCTTATCGTACCCCACATCTGGTATACTCCTCTTGTCGAACAAAACAGGAGCGGCCCGGAGGCGGGCCGCAGGAACAGGAGGGAACACCATGAGTGAGTACGAGATCCGATCTGTAGGCGGCCATGTGGAGGTATATACCCGGGGCGGGGTGTTCCTCTTCTCGGCGGACACGGTGCGGGAGGCCATGGAGGAGCTGGACGAGGCCGCATGACATATTCCCGGCAGTTCCCGGAAACGTGCCAGGAGCGCGCAGGGAAAGTTCAAATGTAAAATACCTGTAAAATATAAGAAAAGAACAGTTGACAAAAGGACAAAACGGCGCGGAAATGCAGTAAAAATGCAAAAATATGTAAAATAACGCTTGTTGTCCGGGGGAGTTCAATGTTATAATAAAAAGGACGGCGTTCAGGGCAGGAAGCCCCGGGCGGCCGTCCTTGGTTTGTTTTAAGAGCAAAAGGAAGTTTTTAGGAGTATCGAGATGGATATCACACACATCACCTCATTGTTGGGCGGTATTGCGCTGTTCCTCTATGGTATGTCGATCATGGGTGCCGGCCTGGAAAAGCTGGCGGGCGGCAAGATGCAGGGCGTGCTGCAAAAGCTGACCTCCTCCACCATCAAGGGTGTCATTTTCGGCACCCTCATCACCGGCGTGATCCAGTCCTCCGCAGGCACAGTCGTCATCTGTGTCGGCCTTGTCAACTCTGGCATTATGACCCTGACGCAGTCGGTGGGTGTCATCATGGGTGCAAACATTGGTACCACGGTCACCGGCCAGCTCATCCGCATGGCGGATATCTCGGGTGACAGCCTTCTGCTGACCCTCATCCAGCCCAAGACCTTTGCGCCGGTGGTGGCGTTTATCGGCTGCATTTTTTATGTGTTCCTGCGCAACGCCAAAAAGAAGAACATCGGCCAGATCATGCTGGGCTTCGGCATCCTGTTCACGGGCATGAGCCTGATGGACACCGGCGTGTCCCCCTGCGGGAGAGCGCAGCCTTTCAGGAGCTGTTCGTCACCATGACCAACCCCATGCTGGGCGTGCTGGTGGGCATGGTCGTCACCGTCATCATCCAGTCCTCCTCGGCCTCGGTGGGTATCCTGCAGGCCTTGTCCAGCACCGGCCTTGTCACCTTTGGCAGCGCCATCCCCATCATTCTGGGTGCCCACATCGGCACCGCCTTTACCCCGCTGCTGACCATCGGCGGCTCCTCCAAGGACGGCAAGCGCGCCGCCTTGATCCACCTGTATTTCAACATCATCGGCAGCTTTGTGCTGCTGGCTGCCATCTACGCCGTGCGGTACACCATCGGCATCCCGGTGTGGGGCGACGTGATGAACAAGAGCACCATTGCAAACATCCACACCCTTTCCAGTGTGGCGGCCATGCTGCTGTTTCTGCCTTTCAGCAGTGTGCTCTCTAAGCTGGCCATGCTCACCGTGCCCAACAGTGCCGAGGAAGCACAGGAGATGAGTATGCCTGTGCTGGACGAGCGCCTGTTCAAGAGCCCGGCCGTGGCCCTGCAGCAGGCCAAGAGCGCCGTGGTCAAGATGTCCCGCCGTGCCGCCCGCAACGTCAGCCTCTCCACTCCCCTGCTGCTCAAGATGGATGAGGACGTGGTGAGCGCCATCAATGTGCGGGAGAATCTCATCGACCGGATGGAGGTGGAGATCTCCAACTACCTCATCAAGATGACCGACCAGGAGCTGGGCGACGACGAGAGCCACGCCGTGACCGAGCTGCTGAACTTTGTCACCGAGTTCGAACGCATCGGCGACTACGCCGTGAACATTCAGGAAAAGGCTGTGGAGCTCTACGAGAAAGAGGCCTCCTTCAGCGACATTGCCAAGAACGAACTGCAGCTGCTGGATTCCGCGCTGGAGCAGATCCTGACCCGCACCAACGATGCCTTTGAGAACGATGACATCGCGCTGGCCCGTCAGGTGGAGCCGCTGGAAGAGGTCATCGACATTCTGGTGGAGAAGCTCCGCGACGGCCACATCAAGCGCCTGAAGGATGGCATCTGCTCCATTGATACCGGCGTGGTGTTCCTGGATGTGCTGAACAATGTGGAGCGCATCTCCGACCACTGCTCCAATGTGGCGGCCCGCCTGGTGGGCACCAGCGAGGGCGACGACTACGATTCCCACACCCTCAAGAGCCTGATGCACCACAACCCCAGCAAGGAATACTCCCTCATGTACGAGGAGTGCTGCAAGGAGTACCTGACCCCGCTGGCCGCGATGGAAAAGGAAGCGTAAAGGCTGAACCACACAACACAAAAATCCCCTGCCGGATATTGGCAGGGATTTTGTTGCATAAGGGTCAGAAGAAGCTCACCTGGCTGCTTTCGGGCAGGTCTGCCAGCACACCGGCGCTGCGCAGGCTTTCCAGCACGGCGCTGGTCACACCGGTGGCCTGCTGGAGCTCCTCCACGGAGATATACTCCTGCCCGTCGATGGTGGCCCGCTCCAGCGAGGCGGCGGCAGTGCCGCCCACGCCCTTCAGGGCACAGAAGGCAGGCGCACCTTGCCATCCTCCACGATATACTTGTTGCCCCGGCTCTTGCCCAGCTCGATGGGCAGGAACGCATACCCGCGGGAGAGCATTTCGTTGACCAGCTGCAGGCTGACCAGCACGTCCTCGTCCTTGGCGTTCTTTTCCTCTTTCAGGCGGCGCTTCACCGCCTCCATGTGGGCGCGGGCCACAGCCGCACCGCCCACAGCGGCCTCATAGTCGATATCATCGCCGCGCACGGTGAAGTAAACGGCATAGAACTCTGCCGGGCGGTAGAGCTTGAACCACATCAGCCGGATGGCGCTCATCAGGTAGGCCACAGCGTGGGCCTTGGGGAACATATACTTGATCTTGCGGCAGGACTCGATGTACCAGTCCGGCACCTCGTGCTCCCGCATGGCTTCTTCCCAGCCGGGCTTGAAGCCGCCCTTGGCCACCTTGCCCTTACGGACCGCCTCCATGATATCAAAGGCCATCTTGCTCCAGCCCCTTGCGCAGCAGGTAGAGCATGATGCTGTCACGGCAGCCGATGACCTCCGCGATGGTGCAGGTGCCGCTGCGGATCAGCTCGTCGGCGTTTCCGGTCCAGACATCGGTGCCGTGGGACAGGCCCGAGATCTGGATCAGCTCTGAGAAGTTCCGGGGCCGGGCCTCCACCAGCATTCCGCGCACGAAGTTGGTGCCCATTTCCGGGATGCCGAAGGTGCCGGTCTGGCTGTCGATCTGCTCCGGGGTCACGCCCAGCTCCTCCGGCTGGTGAGCAGGCTGTACACCCGGGGGTCGTTCATGGGGATGCTGTCCACGGGGATGCCGGTGTACTCCTCAAAATACTTGTAGAAGGTGGGCATATCGTGGCCCAGCTCGTCCAGCTTGAGCAGGGTGTCGTGGAGGTACTTGAACTCGAAATGCGTTGTGAGCAGGCCGCCCGCCACATCATCGCCGGGTGCTGGATGGGGCAGAAATCGTAGATCTCGTAGGTATCGGGCACAACCACCATCCGCCGGGGTGCTGGCCGGTGGTGCGCTTGACACCGGTGCAGCCCAGGGTCAGGCGGTTCTCCTCGGCGTGGTTGACGGTCTGGCCGCGGGCTTCCAGATACTTTTTGACGTAGCCGTAGGCGGTCTTGTCCTGAATGCCGGACACCGTGCCCGCCTTGAACACATTGGCCTTGCCGAAGAGCTCCTCGGTATAGCGGTGGACGTTGGACTGATACTCGCCCGAGAAGTTCAGGTCGATATCAGGTTCCTTGTCGCCGTAGAAGCCAGGAAGGTCTCAAAGGGGATGTCGTGGCCGTCCACCAGCATCCGGGTGCCGCAGTGGGGGCAGTCCTTGTCGGGCAGGTCGAAGCCGTCGTCCACGCTGCCGTCGGTGATGAACTCACTGTACTTGCACTTGGGGCAGCGGTAGTGGGGCGGCAGGCTGTTGACCTCCGAAATGCCGGAGAAGTGGGCCACGGCAGAGGAGCCCACCGAGCCACGGCTGCCCACCTGATAGCCGCCCGCGTTGGAGTAGGCACCAGCTTGACGGCAATGACGTACAGAACCGCGTAGCCGTGGCCGCAGATGGAGTCCAGCTCCTTTTTCAGGCGGTCCTCCACGATCTTGGGCAGGGGGTCGCCGTAATCCCGCCTGGCGTGTTCCCAGGTGGCATCGCGCAGCTGCTGCTCCGCACCCTCGATGCTGGGCGGGTAGGTGCCGCGGGGGATGGCCCGCACGTTGTTGTCGATGGTGGCCGCGATCTTGCGGGGGTTGGTCACCACGATCTCGTAGGCCTTTTCCTTGGGCAGGTAGCTGAACTGCTTCAGCATATCCTCCGTGGTGCGGTAGAACAGCGGGGGCTGGGTGTCCGCATCCTTGAAGCCGTTGCCCGCCTGCAGCACCGTGCGGTAGATGGCATCCTCCGGCTCGGTAAAGTGCACGTCGCCGGTGGCGATGACCGGTTTGTGCAGGTCCTCGCCCAGCCGGATGATGGTGCGGTTGAAGTCCTTGATGACCTCCTCGCTCTCCACCTTGCCGTCCCGCACCATATATTCGTTGTTGCCCAGGGGCTGGATCTCCAGCACGTCGTAGTAGGAGGCGATCTTCTTCAGTTCCTCGTAGGAACGCCCCTCCACAACGGCACGGTAAAGCTCACCCGCCTCACAGGCGCTGGTCAGGATCAGGCCGTCGCGGTACTTGTTCAGCAGGCTGCGGGGCACACGGGGCTTCTTGAAGAAGTAGTTGACGTGGGCCTCGCTCACGATCTTGTACAGGTTCTTCAGGCCCATCTGGTTCTTGACCAGAATGATGAGGTGGAAGTACTTCTTTTTCAGCACCTCCCGGTTGCCGCCCAGACCGGTGTTGATGCCCTCCACGGTGGTGACCTCTTTCTCGGCAAGGTCGCTGAGCATGACGCAGAAGATGCGGCCCAGCGCGGCGGAGTCCTCGCAGGCGCGGTGGGCCTCGTAGCTGGGCAGCTCCAGATGCTTGTTGATGGTCCCCTGCTTGTAGTTGTGCAGGCCCGGGTACATGGCCTGCGCCATGGTCAGGGTGTCGATATAGGTCGGCTCAAAGGAAATGCCGCTGCGCTTGGCGGCGGCTTTCAGGAAGCGGATATCGAACGCATGGGCATTGTGGGCCACCAGGATGCGGCCATCCGCGAACCGGAGAAAGGCTTCCAGCGCTTCCTTCTCCCCGGGGGCATCGGCCACCATCTCGTTGGTGATGCCGGTCAGCTCAGTGATCTTGGGGGTGATGGGCTTGCCCGGCTTAACAAAGGTGTCGAACTCCTCCACCACTTCCCCGTTCCGCACGATCACCGCGCCGATCTCGGTCAGGTACTCCACGCCGGGGTCCAGGCCGGTGGTCTCGGTGTCGAACACGCAGAACTCGCCGTCCAGCGGCTGGTCCTTCACGCCGTAGACGCAGGGCACCATATCATCCACAAAGTAGGCCTCGCAGCCGTAGATCAGCTTGAACTCCGGGTCGCTCTTGTGGATCTCGTCGGTGGCCAGCATGGCTCCGGGTAGCCCTGACAGACACCGTGGTCGGTGATGGCAATGGCAGGGTGGCCCATCCGGTGGGCCAGCTTGACGATGCGCCCGGGTCGCAGAAGGCATCCATGCTGGACAGCTTGGTATGCAGGTGAAGCTCCACCCGCTTTTCCGGGGCGTTGTCCTCCCGCTTTTTCCGCTCCACGAACAGGACATCGTAGGGGTAAACGATGTAGTCGTGCTCGTACTTGTCGTAGGTGCAGTCGCCGCGCACCAGCAGGGTGGTGCCCTTGGCGATGTTCTCCCACTTGGAGCAGTCCTCCCCTTCCTGCGCGCGGATCTTCAGGTTGATGGAGCCGGTGTAATCGGTGATGGACACCGTGTAGATCTTGCGGTAGTTGCCCTTGACCTCGGTAAAGAACACGTCGCCCCAGATCACGCACTTGCCGCCCTCGCCGCCCAGGTCCTTGAGGGGGGTGAGGTTCTTGGGGGTGAACATCTTGCCGTGGAAAATGGTCACGGGCTTGTCGGTCAGGTCAAGGCCCTCCACCTTGATGGAGGGGGCGGTGTTCTTTTTCTCGAACTTGACCACCGGCGGGGCGATCTTGCGCTCCAGCTTTTCCTCCATCTGGCGCTGTTCGGCCTCGCCCACCGCGCTTGTCAGGGTGACTTTGGGCCTGACACCGGTGTGGGCGGCAACGCGTTCCGCCAGCAGGCGCTCGAATTCCATCTCCTGCAAAAACTTGGTGCCGTGGCAGACCCCCACCGTGATGTTCTGGCCGGTGATGGTGATCCTGCACCGGTCCAGAAAGCCGTTGATGGGGATGCCGTCCCGCTTCATCTCCTCCATCAGCTCCCGCAGGGCGGCTTCGTCCAGCGCGGCATAGCCGAAGAGGTTGTCGATCTTCAGTTCAAAGCCCTCATAATCCGGCTGCAGGGAGGCCAGCAGCCGGGCGCACAGCCCCTTGTCCAGCGGGGCGGCACTGCGCAGGGTAAAAACGACCTGCCGCTCCTGCCGCAGCATCCGGGCATGCTCCACGATCACGCGCCCGAAACTGGCCGCGAAATCCGGGTCCGCCATGAACTGCGGCCATAGCTGAGATACAAGTGGTGTCACGATGGGTTACTCCTTTACAAATCTTCCGTCCTAAAGACGTGATAGCCCTCATAATGATAGCTTGCGTCGATGCCCTTCATATAGACCAGCCGGTCTGTGATCCGGTCTGTGAGGGCTGCACGGAGCAGGGCTTTGATCTCCACATCCTTGACGGGGCTGCGCTCCATGGCAAGGAGATAATCGCTCTTATCCACCGGCTCCAGTCGATGACCTGATGCAGCTCCTTTTTCAGGATGCAGTCCAGCCAGATGCGGGTGCTGCGGCCATTGCCCTCCGGAAGGGGTGGGCAACGTTCATCTCCACATACTTTTCGATGATCTCATCAAAGGTGGACTGGGGCATCCGGTCGATGCTTTCCAGAGCCGCAGCCAGATACATGACGGGTGCGAACCGGAAATTGCCCTTGGCAATGTTCACGGTGCGCATCTGCCGGCAAAGGGGTAGATCTCGCCGAACAGATAGCCGTGGATCTTTGCAGGCCCGCAAATGTCCCCACCGGGAAGGCATCCAGCAGGCCGGTGTCGTAAAGCTCCAGCGCCTTGGTCTTGCTGATCTTTTCCTCAGCCGGGCCAGCGCGGCCTCGTCGGTCAAACCAAGTTTGTTTTCTAAGGGCATTGTGTTCTCCTTGCTGAACCTCTCAGATCTTATAGATCTCCTCCATGAACTGGTCGAGGATATTATCCCCGGTCAGCTTTTTGATGGGCTGGCCGTGGATGAAGAGGACAGCCTCGCCCTTGCCGCCTGCAATGCCGATATCGCTTCGCGGGCCTCGCCGGGGCCGTTGACCACGCAGCCCATCACGGCCACCTTGATGGACTTTTTATAGCCCTGCAGGCGCTTTTCCACCTCGTTGGCGATCTCGGTGCAGGGGTACTGGGTGCGGCCGCAGGTGGGGCAGGTGATGACCTCGGGGCCAGCCACGGGGAAGCCCACGGCACGCAGGATGTTGTAGCCTGCTTCCACTTCCTTCTCGGGCTCGGCGGCCAGCGAGACGCGGATGGTATCGCCGATGCCTCCAGCAGCATCCCGCCGATGCCCATGCCGCTCTTGAGCAGGCCCATCTGGTAAGTACCGGCCTCGGTCACGCCCACATGCAGGGGGTAATCGGTCACGGCGCTCAGCTGGCGGTAGGCTTCCATCATGCGGGGCACGTTGGAGTTCTTGATGGAGATGACGATGTTGTTGAAATCGAACTTCTCCAGCAGGCGGACATGGTACAGGGCGCTTTCCACCATGGCCTCGGGCACGGGCGCGCCGTACTTTGCCAGGATGTGCTTTTCCAGCTGCCGCCGTTCACGCCGATGCGGATGGGGATGTTCTTCTGCTGGCAGGCCTGCACCACGGCCTTGACCCGGTCGTCGTCGCCGATGTTGCCGGGGTTGATGCGGATCTTGTCCACACCAACGTCGGCGCAGGCCAGCGCGGCCTTGTAGTCAAAGTGGATATCCGCCACGATGGGGATGTTCACCGCGTTTTTCACGGCCTCGATGCACTTGGCATCCGCCGCGCTGGGGCAGGTCACACGCAGGATCTGGCAGCCCGCCGCCTCACAGCGCTTTGCCTGGGCAACATTGCCCTCAATGTCCTCCACGGGGACATTCAGCATGGTCTGCACCGCAATGGGGTTGTTGCCGCCAATGGTCACATTGCCGATCTTTACTTCTCGTTTCAGCTGCCGCATGGTCGTTTTCCTTTCCGTATCACATTGCCCCGGTAATGAGCCGGAGGATATCGTTGTAAGTTGCAAAAATCATCAGCCCGAACAGCAGCGCAAAGGCCGCCACGGTCAGGCCGCTCTGGATCTTTTCGGGCACGGCATGGCCGGTCACGCCTCAATGAGCAGGAACACCACCTTGCCGCCGTCCAGCGCCGGGAAGGGCAGCAGGTTGAAGATGCCCAGGTTCACGGTGATGAGCACCAGCAGCTCCAGCAGGTCCTGCCAGCCGTAGCTGGCGGCCTGCCCGATGGCCGTTACGATGCCCACCGGGCCGGAGAGGTCGTTGATGCTCTCCCGCCCCCGCAGCAGGTCGGAGAGGGAGGCAAAGATGATGCGCCCGTAGTAGAGCACGCTGTTGCCCGCCTCTTTCAGCACGTTCAGCGGTGTTTTTTTGATGCCGTAAACCGTAAAGCCCAGGCTCATGTGGGTCTCGCCCTTGTCATCCTGCCAGGTGTCGAACTGCACACCGGGCAGCTCCACCTTTTTGCCGTCCCGCAGAACGGTGAAATCGGCGGTGTAGTCCTCCGTGCGCATTAGCTCATAGAGGATATCGTTTGCCACAAAGCAGCGGCGGCCATTCACCGCAAGGATCTTATCCCCTGCCTGCAGGCCGGTCTGGCCGCAGAGGGCGTTTTCCTCCACCTGATAGAGCACCTTGCTGGTGATGGGCTCGCTCTGGGCCGTGATGAGGATGGCCATGACCACAAAGCCCAGCACAAAGTTCATCCCGGCACCCGCAGCATGATGAGGGCCCGCTGCCAGACAGGGGCCTCATTCAGAGGAATACCAGCAGGCTTTTCCTCCTCGGGGGAAGTCTCCGCTATGCCAAGGGCTCCCCTATCAGGGGAGCTGCCGCCATCGGCGGCTGAGGGGTTTGACCGTTCCTCCGCCTGCTTGCTCTCGGGGCTTTCCTCCCCTTCCAGCGCCACAAAGCCGCCCACGGGCAGGGCGCGGATGCTGTACTGGGTGCCCTTGCGCACCCGCTTGCACAGCACCGGCCCCATGCCGATGGAGAACTCGTTGACCTGCACGCCGCAGAGCTTTGCCACCATGAAGTGGCCGAACTCATGGATGGCGATCACGGCGCTGAACACGAACACCGCAGCAATAAAGGTGACAATAAAAGACATCAGTTCTCCTTACAGGTGCGCTCTCACAAAGGCGCGGGCCATCTTGTCGCACTCATACACATCGGCCAGGGTGTAATCGCCGCCAAAGCTGTCGCTGTCCACAACAGCCTCCACCAGACGGCCGATATCGAGGAAGCCGATTTATCCTCGAGGAAGAGCTTGACTGCCTCCTCATTGGCACCGTTGGCGGCGCAGGGGCCAGACCGCCCTTCTTGATGGCCTTTTTGCAGGCAGCCAGGCAGCGGAAGGTCTCCTCGTCGGCCACATCGAAGGTCAGCAGCTTCAGGGTGGTAAAG
>ENA-OQJH01001279-OQJH01001279.1-human-gut-metagenome-genome-assembly--contig:-NODE-1279-length-10869-cov-1.673245_pt1 | contig 10869 bp, 11 predicted proteins | sample MGYA00242597_ERZ504763 | MGnify/ENA primary metagenome ERZ504763 (study PRJEB26092, sample SAMD00036359) | human gut metagenome | host: Homo sapiens | study: EMG produced TPA metagenomics assembly of... | reverse complement strand
GACTTTTCATAATCCCAAGTGTCCGATCCGAAGATCCATCATCCACAAACAGCAATTCAAAGTCTACTCCTTGCATCTGTTTCATAATACGGCTCATCTCCTCATAATATACCGGCAGAGCCTCCTCCTCGTTAAAGCAAGGTATCACAATACTAATTTTATTCATTTTTCTCACCTCACGTCTATTTTACAGATAAAATCTTAAGGAACTACGCAACTAATTCTTAAGATTTCTTAAGTCTCTCTGATTTTTGTCATTTTTTCGCTATAATAAGCATAGAAGACAAAACACGGAGGAAACACCATGGATAATGCACACATTTTGATCGTCGACGACAACCCGGAGATTCGAGAAATCATACAGATTCTGCTGTCCGGTGAGGGCTTTTTAACAGAAGAAGCAAAAGACGGAAAAACCGCACTCGACCTCTTACAGACAACTTGTTTCGACCTCATCATTTTAGATATTATGATGCCTGGACTTAACGGATATCAGACCTGTCTGGAAATCCGTAAAATAACAAATGCCCCAATTCTATTTCTGAGCGCCAAAACAAAGGACAGCGACAAGACACTTGGATTTTCAAGCGGAGGTGATGACTATCTCGCCAAACCATTTTCCTACAGTGAGCTGATCAGCCGTGTCAAAGCGCTCATCCGCCGCTATCACATTTACAAGGGAAAAAAGAAGCACTACCTCCACAAACAACCTTTCAATACCGTCATCTTACCATTGACGAAGAGAAAGAAGAAGTCTTATCAGACGGGAAGCCGCTCGACCTGACTGACACAGAGTACCGAATGTTACTCCTTCTCGTGAAAAACCGGAAACAACTTTTTTCTGCAGAACGGCTCTATGAGGCTGTTTGGGACGAGCCTTACTATTATGGCGCAAACAACACCGTAACGGTGCATATTCGGAATCTGAGACGAAAAGTGGAAATGGATCCGAATCATCCAACTATCGTCAGAACGGTCTGGGGAAAGGGGTATCGATGTGATTAAGAAATTTCAGAACTGTAAAATACGCACGCAGTTTGCAATTGTCATACTACTCGCCGGAGCACTCTGCTATCTCCTTTTTTCGTTCTTATGGGGAAAAACGCTATGAGACCTTCGGTTATCTGAACGACAAATTCAACTTTTACCCGCAGCTAAACGACGATTCCTTTTGGGGAACGCTGTATGAGGAGGCACTCAAATATGACATCCCAGACTCAGAAGATGACAAGGAAACGATCGAAAAAATGCAGCCTTTCTTCGATCTCGTGGACGACTATACAGGTATTTATCTTTACGGCTTGGAAGATGGAATTTTTCTGTGCGGAAAAACTCCGATTCCATGGAAAAACATGCGTTTCGGAGTTTTTTGACTTCGGCTATGCTTTGACCGGTGGAGAGGGCGAAACCCCAATCAGCTTTCCGATTCAATTTAAAAACGGAATGGCGCAGGTACATATTACTTTTTACCACAGTTCCTTCTTTCTCTACCCATACTGTATGGTGCTTCTCGTAGTCTGTATCGGATTCTTCCTTTTTCTTGTACTTTTTTTTGTCAGCCGGAAAATGAAACAGATCATTCGCTTAAAAGACGATGTGCTCGTGATGGCAGGTGGCGATCTGTCACATCCTTTTCCAGACTACCAAAAAATGAAATCGGAATCCTCTCCCATGAACTTGATCATCTCCGCATCGCCTTTGACGAAAATATACAGTCCGAGCAGGAGAGCCGCAAAGCCAATCAGGACTTAATTACCGCGATGTCACATGACCTTCGCACACCGCTCACCATTTTGAATGGATATTTGGAAATTTTAAAGCAGCAAAAACGCCCTGATAAGCAAGAGGAATATTTAAACCGTTGTCTGCAAAAGACAGCGGACATCAAAGAAATGACAGATCGTATGTTTGAGTATGCGCTCGTATTTGATCCCACTGAGACACCGGAACTGCACTCTCAAAAATTACGCTCTGTTAAGACAGATTTTGATGGAGCACTGTGAATTTCTGAAATTGGTTGGTTTTCAGACAGAACTTGCCTTTCCTGAGAGTACGTTCTTTTTTTCTCTGTGATGTAACGATGCTGAAACGCATTTTTTCAAATCTATTCTCCAACATTATCAAATACGGAGATAAGCAGGATAGGATAACCGTCACAGTCACACAAGCACTACATTCCATTACCATCAAGCTTACAAACACTGTCAAAAAAGATTTCTCTGCCATAGAAAGCAATCAGATCGGATTGAAGAGCACTGTAAAAATGATGCAGCTAATGGGTGGTACAACAACGATTGAAAAAACAGCGACACAATTTTCCGTGTTGCTGACATTAAAAAACGAGAGGTCTTAAACCTCTCGTTCTATTTTCTTATGAACGCCCCTCTCGTCTCTTACGCACAAATACTGCAACTACCGCTACACATGCTGCCATAAGAACCGCAACTGGTAATACTGTCATTGTATCCCCTGTTTTAACCGGTTTTTCCTGATTCTTATCTTTATTTGAATCAGATGGTTTTTGTTCTGGTTTCTTTTGTTCATCCACTTTTACCAGCTTATCAACCGCATTTTTCAACACTGTGCTTGCTGCATCTACTTCTTCCTGAGTTGCATCCTCATCTGCCAGCACTTTTTTTGCTGTATCCATTGCTTCCTGGTAGCCTTTCCAGCTATCTGCTGTATAATCTTTCTCTTTCAGTTCGCTGTATTTATCTACCAATCTTGTAAATCTGATTTGTCAGCTTTGTCCGGTTCTACTGGAATATCTTTTTCTGTTACTTCAATTGTAACTTTCCCGCTCACGCCATTTTCAGCTGTTGCAATAACTTCTGCTGTTCCTTTTGCTTTCGCTGTTACTGTTCCATCTTCGCTCACTGAAAGCACGTTCTTATCCGATACAGACCATGTCACATCTTTATTTGTTGCATTGTCCGGTAACACTTGTGCTGTTACTTTTGTTGTATCTCCAACCTTCAGCTCTGTGTCTGCTGCTGTCACTTCGATACTTTCTACTTCTACATCTGGCTCTACCGGCGTATCCTTTTCTGTCACTGTGATTACCACTTTCCCGCTTACGCCATTTTCGGCTGTTGCAATAACTTCTGCTGTTCCTTTTGCTTTTGCTGTTACTTTTCCAGTGTTATCCACAGAAATTACCTCTTTATCTGATACAGACCATGTTACCTCTTTGTTTGTTGCATTATCTGGTGTTACGATCGCTGTTGCCTGTGCTGTCTCGCCAACTTTTAACTCTTTCTTGTCAGCTGTCACTGCTACACTCTCTACTGGTACGCTCGGCTCTTCTCCTCCATCAAATGCTGTGACAAATTTTGCATCCGCCCAGTCAGCGTGGTCGTTGCTATCACTTGCTCCCATCAATGCCTGCAAATGAAGCTCTTTTGCTCCCTCTGGAATCGTAACTTTAACATGTTGCATAATATCTTCTGGAACCATCTCTTTTGTTGAAGTAAATACTTCTTGCTCATCTATAAACACTTTAAATGTTACTGAGCCAGGTTTTCCAAGCTGTGCTGCATCTACCCCCACGTACGTTTCAAACTCTTTATAACCTTTGTTTTCCAAGTCGTAGTAAATATTTGCAGTAGCATGAGACCATACACCTTTTTCAAATGTACGAATATTCTGTTCTTCATCTTCTACCAGTCTAATTGGATTTCCTTCATAAGTCTTATCCATTCCAAATGGTTTATTGCTCCAACCATTTGTCGAATTATTCTTATGCTCCAAATCAGAAAGATAGATAACACTCTTTCCTTCTAACTCGAATGTATAAGTCTTTTTCTCTTTCTTGTCCGGAGAAGTCACTTCAATTACAATTGTATTGTCTCCTTCTACAAGTTTAACCTTCTTGAGTTCTTTTTGTTCTTTTCCATTGACAGTTACTTTTACCGTCGCATCTTTTTCTTCGGCTGCCACATCTATTGTTATTGCAGAAGAAGTTGCGATTCCAGTATATTCTGTCGTTGTTTTTTCAAACTTCTTATCTAATTTTACATTGTCACTGAATACAACACTTCCAGATTTGCATTTGTCGGATCCGGAACTTAATATTTACTGCGTAACGTGTTGGCTCTGCACTCGTTTCTGGTGTCACGATAATATTCACCATATTGCTGCCTGGTTGCAAAGTTACTTTGTTGTCTTTTACAACTTTACCCTCGAATGACATTGCTACTTTTGCAGATGCGTTTGCTACTACTTCTAATGCAACTTCTTTTGCTTTATTCACATCAACTCTGTATTCGTATACATCGTCTTTTAATTCAACTGTTTGCCCATCTACTTTCAAAGAAGTCAATTTTGCATTATCATCTCCATCACGGAAAATGGTGAAACGATAATATTTCTTTGTAATACCATCTTCTGCAGTTACTGTCACTTCAATCAAGTTACGTCCACTTGTAAGTGTCAGTTTACCTTTGTTACCTTGTACCACTTTATCATTGAATACAGTCTCAACTTTTGCATTTTTGTCTTCTGCCGCAAATTCTACATTGAGTTCTTTCTCTTCTGTTGTTGCCATTGTAAGATATGTCAATGTATTTTTGTCGAATTCAAATCCTTTTGTAAGTCCTGTAATGTCTGCTTTAGCTAACCGTGCATTTGCAGATTTTGCGTTTCCTGCATCCAGTCCTTCTCCTGTCACTTTCACTGCCTTAGATGACCATACGATGTCTCCAGATACTCCACTATCTTTTACTGGAACAACAACTGTTTTCACATATTTATTCTTCATATCCGGAGTTGCAGTCAATGTGTCACCTGCATTTGCTTCTAAAACTGAATAGAATCCATTTTCTTCACTGGAAACTGCCCATTTCACAATCTTATCCGAACCTTCGCCCAATTTGTAAGACGCTGTCAATTTGTTTTCTGCTTCTGTGTAAGCTACAGATACCTCAGATACAGATGGAAGGTTATCTGATACTGACTGAGTCAAGGCAACAGGCTTATTATTTACTTTCAAGTCTGTGAATACATACTCTGTATTTCCATTTCCCATAGCTCCGAATGCGACATACAACTGACCATTGCTGTCTGGCATAAATGTTGTGTTGGTAACTTCATTGCCAATTTTGTCCAATCTTTTCCATCTTCACTATAGTAAGATGTGACTTTATTATCGCTTCTTAATAATCTAAAATAAAGATCTTTTACATCTTGCTTGTCACTTGCGCTCTCAGCCAACTGCTCACTTGCACTCTGATTAGACTCACTAACCATACCGAATCGTTCACCAACATTTGATTGTCTATGTTTTCTCTGAATTGCCACATAGTTGTCTGCATCTTTTCCAAGATAAAGCCCTACGTCTTCCCATTCAACTGCAGTTTTCCCTTCAATCTTAAGAGATACTTCTGTTGTATTACTGTCTACCGGAACTTTGAACCAGTTTGCCGGTGTCTGTTCCTTAAAAGTACCACCTTTTGTTGATTTTACGTGAATTCTATTTTCTTCCTCTATATTCCAACGTTCTTTATTCTCTCCCTGGATAATAATTCCTTTTGCAAGTTCCTGTGCAGAGTCTTTTGTCAATGGCACTTTTTTTGCCATCAACGGTCAATTCAGAGAAAGTATACGAAGTATTGCCATCTGCATTTTTATCCATCATTGCACCAAATGCAACATAAAACTGACCATCTCCTTCTGGAATAAAAGTTGTATTTTCTACAGTCTCTCCAAGTTTTGTCCAATCTTTTCCTTCTACTTTATAATAAGATGTTACATTGTTTCCTTCTCTTGACAATTTAAAGTACATCTCTTCAACATCTTGGTCTTCAACTTTTTTAAGCTGTTCACGTCCGTTATTTGCATCTCCGTTCATTTCATTAACCATTCCGAGATTTTCTTCTGTTCCGCCGCGATGTTTTCTCTGAATCGCCACATAGTTGTCTGCATCTTTTCCAAGATAAAGTCCTACATCTTCCCAAGAACTCTTGGTCTTTCCTTCAATCTTAATTGTCACTTCTTTCACAGTTTTATCAACCGGAACCTTGAACCAGTTTGCTGGTGTCTGATTATTGAATGTACCTCCCTGTGCTGCCTGTACATGAATCTTATTTGTTTCTGGAATAGACCAACGAGATGTATCTTCACCCTCAATTGTAATTTCCTCCGCAAGCGTCACTTCTCCCACTTGGATAGAAAGTAATTTTCTTGCTTCTAAACCATTCTTTGTCTTTGCAACGACTTCCACCGCACCGCTTTTTTTCTGCTGTCAAAAGTCCTGAAGTTTCATTGATTGTTGCTTTATCTGTTGCTTGACCTGTTGTCGGATCAACAACTGACCATGTTACAGCTTTATCCGCTCCGTCTTCCGCTGTCACTTCTGCTGCATATTGCAATGTTTGGTCTGTTAATTTTTCTGTCTCTGTTGTAATTTTAATCGCAGTCGGCTGGACCGTTGCTTCTCCTTCTACTGTATATGTAATTGGAGCTGCCTCGAATTTTCTTCCTCCTGCAACTGCATATGCCGTTACATCTGCTGTTCCATTTCCCACTGCTGTCACAACACCTGATGCAGATACTTTTACTACTTTATCATTAGATGATTTGTAGAAAATCGTTCCCACTTTATTCAGCTTGTTATCTGCTCCCACTTTTGCAACGTCATTTTTCACTGTCACTTGGTTTTTGTCTGTACTTGCAAGCTCAACACCTGCATTTAAACCTCCGTCATATGTATTACCCTCGATTGTAACATTTTTACAGCCTTCAAAACGATATGCTTTTGCACCAAGCTCCGCTCCATCTGCTGTCACAGTGATACTTGAAGATTCCCCTGCTGCAAGATTTGTTTTATCCGCTTTCGCACTTACTGTCACATCTGGATTTTGACGATACACTTTATTATTCTTAAACGTCAGATTTTCCACACATTTTGCATTCAATACATTTTGACTCTGTGCCATGAAAAATGTATTGCCTTCAATTTTCATATTCTTATGAACTGTTCCATCAACATTTCTATTTGTCGGTTGCACAAAGATTCCAGCAGCTCCTGCCGTAAGCGGATTTACAATAAATGTATTTCCTTTGATCGTCACATCTGTCGTACGTCCTGATTCATACCATCCCTGTGCATCATTGGAAATATAAATCGCAGCCATCCCCATGTTGTCAAACATATTATCAGTAATCTCTACTTTTCCTCTTGTTGTGCAGAGTACGCCACGAGTCGGAGTTTCTTTAAAAATATTATCATGAATCTTCACATTCGGTGTGTATGTAATGTTTTCCACCGCATGTTGATTAACCTGTACTCCTTCTGGAATCGCTTTGTCAAATGTAAGCTTAATCTTCGTCAGATCGTTCAGACTTCCTTTGCCACCTTTTCCATCCGGTCCGTCCACTTTCACAACTTCTCTCACTGCAACGTCCCCATTTTCAGATACCGGAACATATTCCCCAATGTTGAAAATTCTACCTGATCTCCCACATAGTAATTCGGGAATCCAGCCGTTTCATTATGTTTGTACTGCACAGTCACTTCTGTTCTGTCATCACTAATTCCAATTACCTGCAAGAATGTACCATGAACATTGATTGGGTCATCATGTGGGTTAGAAAATGTACAGTCTGAAATATCAATCAATCCTTTACAGCCTGACATCTGAATGAAATCCGCGTAACCTGCTGTTGTTCTTCCAGATGCTTTGTCTGTCTCAAAATCCACATCTTTCATTGTAATATTTTCAGAGAACTGCCCTACCATACCAAATCCATGAATAAAACGAATATCTAAATCATTCAGAGTAACATCTTTGCTCTGCCAGAAAAATGTTCCTGCATGATCTCGAGTTGTATCTCGCAATTGATAACAGAATCCTTCTTCCAATGTTCCCATACTGGAATATGTAATCTTTACCTGATGATTTCCTAAATCTTCAATCTTTGATACATTGTTGAAAACATGCTGGTCGCTTCCTCGTTTTCTCCATGTCTGACCGTTTTTTGTATCAAAAATCTGAGAATATGTAGAACCATTAAATGTATATGTCCAATAATATTCCTCTGTATACGGACTCTTATCACTCATCCACTTGATACTGTTTCCATTTACCTGATAGTTATAGCATTCCGGAATATAGTATGTAACCTCATTCCCTTCTTTTTTGACAGCTGTCATATCTATAACTGTCGGAACTTGGAAATCCACCTCAAAGTTCTGGAATGTTACATTCTCACTGTCAATAGATGCAAATGTTGTCATCTTTCCATGGAACATAAACAATGAATCATTTCCTTCTACCGTTACATTGTCCATATCCTCAATCAGAATACCTATCTTCTTATCTTTATAAGTCTGATTTGTTCCTACTGTATTCGAGATATACAATTCTCTTTCTTCTGCCTGGTCCGGATAAATATCATATCTACTCCGAAATCGATTACAACAGGTGTATCCGATTTTTTTGTTACCTTTTTAGCCGCTTCAATAGCCTTTTTAATTGCCGGTGTACTGTCTGTCGCACCAGTTGGATCCGCACCATATTTGGTTACATCAATTACCTTTGCTTCTTCTTTGTCTGCTGCTTCCACAGTAGCTCCAACTGTCCCAACGCTTGGCACTGCCATACAAACCGCCATCAAAAAAGCAACTAGTTTCTTTTTCACTTTCCTTTTCCTCCTATTTTCATCATTTCACCAAGATATCAAACTTTATAGATAATACATATTATACATAGCGTAGATTTGTATTTCAATATATTTTTTATTTTTGTACATTTTGTATATTTACTTTTCAATCTCACAATATAGATCTGCAAACAAAGAGAGATGGAATTTCAAGAATTCCACCCCTCTGCTTTTTAAACACTATACATATTTTTTCTTTATACACAAAAACAAGGTACATATTTCTATATACCTTGCTTTATAAACTCCATCTCTATTCTAACCATTTATAATGATCTTTTTAATATTCAAATCCTCATCCAACAGCACTACATTTGCTATTTTTCCCTCTGTGATTGAGCCATATTGTTCATACAATCCAACACTTTTTGCAGTTCATAGTCGCAGCCGCAACTGCGCTCTCCAGCGGAATACCCATCTCTTTAACTGCAGTCTCATACAATCCATCAAGTTTGTGACAGAACCGGCAATTGCTCCGTCCGATTTCAAAGTCGCAAGCTTTCCTACTACCTTTACATCTTGTCCACCAAGTGTATAATCTCCGTCTGACAAGCCACACGCTCTCATGCTATCACTGACCAACACGACTCTGTCATTTCCAAACATTTGGAATGTCGCACGGACAACTGACGGATGAATATGAATTCCATCACAGATCAACTCTACCATACAGTGTTCACTGTCTCTTGCTGCTCCGATTACTCCTGGCTCTCTATGTGTAAATGGTGGCATCGCATTGTACAGATGTGTTGCATGACAAGCTCCCAATGCATACCCTGTCTTAGCTGTATCGTAGTCCGCTGTCGTATGCGCAAACGAAATATGCACTTCATCCTTCAGCTCACTGATAAATTCCATTGCCCCCTCTACCTCCGGTGCAATATCTACGAGACGAATCAATCCGTTTGCTGCCTCCTGAAGCCTTCTGAACATCGCAACGTCTGGTTTGTGAATATGTGTTGCTGCCTGTGCTCCCTTTTTCTTCGAACAGATAAACGGTCCTTCCATATTGATTCCAGCAAGCACAGCCGCACCTTCTTTGTTCTCGTAAGTTCCTCCGTTTGCCATGATTTTCATCAGCTCTTCTTCTGATAAAGTCATCGTTGCCGGAACAATCGTTGTAACTCCCTGAGACGCTCATATTCAGCAATCTTCTCAATTGCTTCTTTTGTACCATCACAAAAATCATATCCCATACATCCATGAAAATGTACATCAATCAATCCCGGGATTGCATAACAGCCTTCTCCGTCAATAATCTCTCCGCTGTCAAACAGATTATTCTTAAAAATACCATTTTCAATTCCAATTGCTCCTGGTTCAAATGTTTTATCTTCTGTAAACACTTTTACATTTTTAATAATCATAACACTTTGCACAGTCCTTGTCCTGTGCCGCCTCCTTCCAGATCAGATTATGCTTCTACTTTGAATATGCAGCCGCATCACAAATCACAGTCACATCCGGATGCATCTGCAAAATAGATGCCGGAACAGATGGTGTCACCGGTCCGCTAAACGCTCTCTTTACAATATCCGCTTTGTCTTCACCGCTTACTACCACAACAATTTTCTTTGCACTCATAATCGTGCCAATTCCCATTGTATAAGCCTGTCTTGGAACATCGTCCGCTGATTCGAAGAAACGTTTATTTGCTTCAATTGTGCTCTCCTGCAAATCTACACAGTGTGTCACTTTGTCAAATTCTTCTGCCGGTTCATTGAATCCGATATGTCCGTTATGTCCAAGACCTAATAACTGCAGATCAACCCCTCCCAAGGATTTGATCAGTTCTTCATAGTTTGCACACTCTTTGCCGCATCTGGCTCCATACCATTAGGCACATGTGTATTTGCTTTATCAATGTTAATATGATCAAACAGATTGTGGTTCATGAAGTAATAATAGCTTTGATCATTGTCTCTTGGAAGTCCTTTGTATTCATCAAGATTTACAGATTTCACCTGCGAAAAATCAAGATCTCCTTCTTCACATCTTTTGATCAGTTCTTTGTAAGTTCCAATCGGAGAAGATCCTGTTGCCAAGCCCAAAATACAGTTTGGTTTCATAATTACCTGTGCCCCGATCAAGTTCGCTGCCTTTCTGCTCATTTCATTATAGTCTGCTGTTTTAATAATTTTCATACCTTTTTTCTCCTTTTTCTGCTTTCCCAAATCTCATAATTCCCTTAATTTCATTATAATATAT
>ENA-OQJH01001278-OQJH01001278.1-human-gut-metagenome-genome-assembly--contig:-NODE-1278-length-10872-cov-2.045789_pt1 | contig 10872 bp, 10 predicted proteins | sample MGYA00242597_ERZ504763 | MGnify/ENA primary metagenome ERZ504763 (study PRJEB26092, sample SAMD00036359) | human gut metagenome | host: Homo sapiens | study: EMG produced TPA metagenomics assembly of... | reverse complement strand
TCTAAAGCAGAAGCTGAAGAAATCAAAGCATAAATTAGAAGCAGAAGGTGCATCTGTAGAATTAAAATAATTCATAGAGAGCATTTAAAGCCGAGAGAGTTATCTCTCGGCTTTTTGCGATGAAAAGAATTGGATGTTATAAGCATAGAAAATAGGCAGGATGTGCATACGTGCATCCTGCCTATTTGCACAATATATACATTTTTTGTACAAACCGTAAATGCGAAAAGTGTATTGCCAAAAAATTGGTGATTTGGTATAATCAAATATGAAATTCAATATAACTGGTTGTGAAAACGACCAATTGAAAGACAGGAGGTAAAACATGAAGAAGAAAATGGTCTTAAGACTATTGAGTCTGGCTATGGTTGCATCTATGACAGGTACAATGCTTCCGTCTAATCTTCAGCTTGTATCAGCAGAGGAATCTGTTGCTACAGAAGAAAAGACAGAAAAAGCAGAAGAGACAGCAGTACTGGAAGATGGAATCAATGATGCTTGGACTCTGGAAAACGAAGCTGGCGAAGACGCAGTATGTGCAGTAGAAAACGGATGGCTTAATTTAAAATCAGGAGCACAGAATGACAATACTCCTAACAGTGGAAAACAATTGATGGTTGTGAACCCAAACAAATTTGATTTTACAAAAGCGGGATATTTCTCATTCACAATGAAATCAAACAATGCAAATACAAGTCAGGATAATAGTGACAGATTTGGTGTATATCTTGGATATAATACTGCAAAGAACGGTATGTTTATCGGATATGATAACCAAGGATGGTTCTGGCAGAAATATAAAGATGGTAATGGAGCTTATTTTACAGGCGGAAGAACAGCTGCGCCAAAAGACAATGCGGAAGTGAATGTACGCATTGAGTGGACAGCAGATCAGAAGATGACATTGAAATTAAATGATCAGGCTGTATTTACAAATGAAGAGTTTGGTTCTATCAAAGATGTTCTTGGAACTCAGATTGCATTCAAGTGTACAAGCTGGTCAGGGCATGTGTCTGATGTCCTTATCAAAGACATTCACTACACAGGACAAAAAGAAGCAGCTACATATGCAGTAACAGGAACAGTAACTGACGCAGATAACAAAGTTTTGGAAGGTGCTACAGTCAAAGTTGGTGATAAAACAGCAACAACAGATAAGTCAGGTGCATATTCTTTGGAATTGGCAGCTGGAACATATGATATGACAGTTGCAAAAACAGGATATCAGACAGCAACAAAATCTGTGACAGTAGCAGATGAAGATTTGAAAGTTGAGACTGTAAAATTAGAAAAAGTTGCAGAAGTAGAGACAGAAGTACTTTCTACAGATTATATGGATGTTCATGTAGCAAAGAACTTCCCAAGCGTTGTGAGATACGAGATGAAAAAAGGTGATCTGAAAGGAAAGACATTCTATGGACAGACTTCAGAGATCAACACAATCCGTATCAACGGAACAGACATCAAACTTTCTAAAGATGATGTGAAAGCAACGTTTAAAGACAACAAAGCTACTTATGAGCTGACTGTAAAATCAGGTGATACAATTGATGCAGTTCTTACAGCAGAGTTAGTTGCAAAAGATGATACAGTTTCATTTGAGATTACAAAAGTAAAAAATAAATTTGGATGAAACAAAAATAGTAGATAAAAGACATGTGTATGCAATACAGAGCATTGAGATCCCAAATCACAGCTTGATTTCTGTAAATAGCACACAGGAAAATGCAAACTTAAAAGGCGCATTAATGTCTTCTAATACAACAATCAGCGGTGATGAGTATCATGAGATTACAGCTAACACAGAACTTTCACAGGATTATATGTATGCATTTATCTCAAACAGCGAGATGAGCGCCGGATTATGGAGCAACTCTGAGAATGAAGGTTCTGCAAAAGCGGTTGGCGTATCTGGAGGAAGCCATAACACAAGAGTCATGGCAACTACAGAAGAAAAAGACGGTTATGTATCTTTGGGGCTTGGAAGTACAAAATGGTACTGGCACAGAGAAGAACAAGATTCGAAAGGAACATGGCATCTTGTAGATGAGACAGATACTCCACAGGCAAAAGTTACAATCGCCGGAAATGTGAACGGTGATGAAGAGATTGACTGGCAGGATGGTGCGGTAGCATTCCGTGACATTATGCACAATCCATATAAGAGTGAAGAAGTGCCGGAATTAGTTGCATATCGTATTGCAATGAACTTTGGTGGACAGGCCCAGAACCCATTCCTTACAACATTGGATAACGTAAAACGTGTGTCAATGCATACAGATGGACTTGGACAGTCCGTATTATTAAAAGGATATGGTAATGAAGGTCATGATTCAGGACATCCTGATTACGCAGACATCGGAGAGAGAATCGGTGGAGCAGAGGATATGAACACACTGATGACAAAAGGTGCTGAGTATGGAGCAAAATTTGGTATCCATGTAAATGCAGGTGAGATGTATCCAGAAGCAAAAGCATTTAGTGAAGACTTAGTAAGACGTGATGCAAACGGGAACCTTCGTTATGGATGGAACTGGATTGACCAAGGTATCGGAATCGACAGTGTATACGATCTTGGAATGGGACTTCGTGAAAAACGTTTTGATGAGTTAGAAGAAAAGTCGGACAGAACTTAGACTTCGTATATGTAGATATTTGGGGAAATAAGACAGGTGGAAGCGATGACTCTTGGCAGACACGTAAGTTATCAAAAGAGATCAATGATAATGGATGGCGTATGGCTACAGAGTGGGGATCAGCGAATGAATATGATTCCACATTCCAGCACTGGGCAACAGACCTTACATATGGTGGATATAAATTAAAAGGTGAGAACAGCGAGGTAATGCGTTTCTTACGTAACCATCAGAAAGATTCATGGGTAGGTGATTATCCATCATACGGCGGAGCTGCAATGGCACCACTCCTTGGTGGATACAACATGAAAGACTTCGAAGGATGGCAAGGACGTAATGATTACGATGCTTACATCAAGAACCTTTATACACATGATCTGACAACAAAATTTATTCAGCACTATGAAATCACAGACTGGGAAGATTCTGAAAACTCATTTACCAAGAATGATCCGGATGGAAAAGCTTACACATGGACACCGGAGATGAAGATCACATTAAAAGATGGTGACGATACACTTGTTCTTGAAAGAGGATCTGACAATCCGGATGAAGCGGCATACCGTGACAGAACAATGACATTGAACGGTAAGGTAATCGCAACAGGTGCTGTTGCAAGAGGCGATAACGGAGAAGGCGGAACAGAAAAATATCTGCTTCCATGGATCTGGGATTCTGAGACTGGTGATGAAGTAGATGCAAAAGATGAAAAATTATATCACTGGAATACAAAAGGTGGATCAAGCGAATGGGAACTCCCAGACAGCTGGTCAGGTCTGAAGGATGTCAAAGTATACAAATTGACAGACCTTGGTAAGACGGATGAAAAGACTGTTAAAGTGGTAGATGGAAAAATTACTTTAGAGGCAGACGCTGAAACTCCATATGTAGTATGTAAAGGTGATGAAGCAAACCTTGAGATTACATGGAGTGAAGGAATGCACATCGTAGATGCAGGATTTAACAGTGGTAACTTTGATGCTTGGAAACAAGACGGAGAAGGAAAAGCTGAGATTGCAAAGAGTCAGTATAGCAACCCAATGATGAAATTATCCGGAAAAGTATCTATGACACAGGAACTGACAGACTTAGAGGCTGGAAAACAGTATGCAGTTTTAGTTGGTGTAGATAACAGAAGTGATGCAAAAGCATCTATGACTGTAAAAGCAGGCGATAAAGTATTGGCAACAAACTATACGACTCGCTCAATTGCAAAGAACTATGTAAAAGCATATACACACAGTAACTCTAGCGCAACAGTAGATGGAAGCAGTTACTTCCAGAACATGTATGTATTCTTTACAGCGCCAGAAAGCGGTAAAGTAACACTTACACTTTCAAAGGCAGCAGGTGAGGGAGATACATATTTCGATGATGTACGTATCGTTGAAAATGACTCTAAGAACATTACAACAAACGAAAAAGGTGAAGTTGTAAAATTCGAGCAGGATTTCGAAAAGAGCGTACAGGGACTTTATCCATTTGTAGTAGCTGGTATTGAAGGTGTTGAGGATAACAGAATTCACTTATCAGAATTACATGCTCCATATACACAGGCAGGCTGGGATGTGAAGAAGATGGATGATGTTTGGACGGAAAATGGTCAGTGAAGATCAACGGATTGACACAGAGATCTACATTGGCATACCAGACGATTCCACAGAACTTCCGTTTTGAACCAGGTGTGACATACAAAGTAAGCTTTGATTATCAGGCAGGAACAGATGGAATCTATGCAGCAGCAGTGGGAATCGGTGAGTACAATGGTAATGTACAACTTGAAGAGCTTCCGATGGCAATGGGCAAAGATGCTGATGGTCACTATACTACTCAGATCACAGGTGACTCTACAGGACAGACATGGTTCGGTATCTATTCTACAGATAAAGCAGCAGATCTTCAGGGAACATCTGGATCAGCAGCAAACTTTGGTGGATACCAAGAGCTTGTTCTTGATAATCTTGTAATTGAAAGAGTAGATGAAGAAGTTACAGCAGATACGTTGAAGGCATTGATCGAAGACGCAAAAACAAAATATAGCGAAGACGATTATACAGCAGAAGTATGGAACAACTTCCAAAAAGAAATCGCAAAAGCACAGGTTGCTCTTGACAAAGATAACTCAACACAGGAAGATATCGAAAAAGCATACTATGCATTAAAAGGTGCGATGGTTACAATGGATAATTCCAAAGGTCTTGATGCAACAGATGACTCAAGAGATATCTCTACAGAGGGTATGACTGCGACTGCAGGAAGCCAGCAGGGAACAACAGGAAGCGAAGGACCAGCAAGTAATGTATTAGATGGAGATGCGAATACAATCTGGCATACACAGTATTCACCATCTGTAGATAGTTTTGATAAACAATGGATTGATATTGCAACTGCAGAACCGACAACAGTAGGTGGAGTGAGACTTCAGCAGAGATCTGGTAAAAACGGTGTGATTAAAGAAGCAGAAATCTGGGTTAAAACGACGGATGCGGATTATGTGAAAGTAGCAGATGCAAGTTTTGGAGGAAGCGGATGGCAGGTAGTTACATTTGAAAATATTGAGAATGTAACAAATGTTAAGATTGTGCCAAAAGCTACATTAGGAGATCAACCGAACAAGTTCTCAGCAGCAGCAGAAATTCGTCTGATGGGAGCAAAACAAGACGTTACAATCGAAGTTGACAAATCTGGATTACAGACAGCGATTGATGCAGCAAAAGCATTAAAGGCAGAAAATTATACAGCAGAGACATGGGAAGTATTAACTACAAAACTTGCGGCAGCAGAGAAAGTTTATGCTGATCCAGAAGCAACAGATTATGAAGTACTTCTTGCAATAGCGAACCTGACAGAGGCTATCGAGGGCTTAGAAGCAGTAGAGACACCAGAAGCAGGTGACAAAACAGAATTAAATAACTTGATCACACAGTACAGTGGATTAAATGAAAAAGATTACACAGCAGAAAGCTGGAAAGTATTTGCAAATGCATTAGAAAATGCAAAAGCAGTTTCAGCAAAAGAAAATGCAAGTCAGGCTGAGATTGATCAGCAATTGCGGCATTAACGTCTGCACGTGCAGGTCTTGTGAAAGCAACAGATCAGACAACACAAGCGGATAAGTCTAAACTTCAGAAATTCTATGATGAATGTGTTGGATTCTACAAAGAAGCAAATCATTCAAAAGAAAACTGGAAAGCATATCAGGAGGCACTTGTTGCAGCGAAAGCAGTGTTAAATGATAAAGATGCAACTCAGGAGGAAGTAGACAATGCGTTGAGCAAATTAATCAGTATTACAGCTAAGATGAATGCTGAGTTAAAAGATGTGTCAAATGCACCGAAAAATCCAGTGACAGGTAAAGATAATGTCATTAAAACTGGCGACACAACATCTCCAATCGGATGGGGTGCGGCAGGAATGGCAGCGGTTCTTGCGGTAGTTGCAGCATTTTTGGCAAGAAGAAAAAAGCGCTAAAAATACAGTAAAATAGACTGTGACGGAGAAGGGGCACGTAAGTGCCTCTTCTTTTTTGCTTTCCATATAGGTCAATTAGTGGTATAATAGGATTTGAAACTTTAGGATTTTGAGGGCAAAGAGATGAAAAAAGACGTACATTTGAAAGGAATGCTGAGGCTGTATATGCAGTGGCCGGCAGTGATGTCAATTTTATTGATTGCAATGAACCTGTGGATATATTCTGTGGACAAACGTGCAGGGGTAATTATGAGTTTGTTTGTTGCGGTGTATATTGTAATAGTCGGGGTGTTATATTTCTATAATAAGTCGATTATTTTTTCAGATCTGGTTGATTTTGCGGCGCAATATGGATCGGTACAGAATGTATTGTTAAAGGAATTGCAGTTTCCGTATGCCATTCTTTTGGAAGATGGACAGATTATATGGAATAATACCTGTTTTTCAGAAGTGTTTGGGAGCGAAGCGAAGACGGGAACCTATCTTAGCAAATACATTCAGGAGCTGAATCGAAGCGTATTTCCAAAAGAGAAAGACAAGCCAATTGAAAAAGAAGTAAGCTATAATGGAAGAGATTACCGTGCGATTCTGTCTAAAGTACCTGTGCAAGATTTGCAGGAGGCAGAGAATATCTTACAGATGAGAAAAGGCAGAGAATATTTTGTGACAGTTACTTTGAGTGATGTTACAGAGATGAACGAGTATATTCGTGCAAATGAAGAGCAGAAGCTTGTTGCAGGGTTAATTTACATCGATAACTATGATGAAGTTATGGAAAGTGTTGAGGAAGTTCGACAGTCTCTTTTGGTTGCGTTGATTGACAGAAAGATCAATCAATATATGTCAGTCAATGACGGTATTGTGAAAAAGCTTGAAAAAGATAAATACTTTTTCGTGATCAAAAAGTCCTATTATAAAGAGATGGAGAAGAATAAGTTCGCGGTGCTTGATGAGGCGAAAAGTGTTAATATCGGGAATACAATGCCAGCCACACTGAGTATCGGTATAGGGATTGCAACAGATACATACGCGCAAAGTTATAACTATGCCCGTGTGGCGATTGACCTGGCACTTGCCCGCGGCGGAGATCAGGCGGTTGTGAAGAGCAACAGTGGAATTACTTATTTTGGTGGTAAGAGAGAACAGACATCGAAGAACACAAGGGTTAAAGCCAGAGTCAAGGCTGAGGCTCTTCGGGAGTTTATCACGGCGAAAGACCAGGTTATTGTCATGGGACATAAGATTGCAGATGTGGATTCATTTGGCGCGGCAGTGGAATTTACCGTGCAGCGTTGACGATGGAAAGAAGGCTTACATTGTGCTGAATGATATTACATCTTCCGTTCGTCCGCTGTATCAGTCGTTTTGTGAAAGTCCACTGTATCCGGACGATATGTTTATCAGATCGGAGGATGTGGATGAGATCATTAATGACAGTACGGTGGCGGTTGTTGTTGATACGAATAAGCCGGAGATGACGGAATGTCCGGATCTGCTTAAGATGACAAAGACAATCGTGGTGTTTGACCACCACAGGCAGAGCAGCAATATGATTGAGAACACGGTGCTTTCCTACATTGAACCTTATGCGTCATCTTCGTGTGAGATGGTATCAGAAGTATTGCAGTATATTACAGATGATGTGAGAATTACAAATGTGGAAGCAAACAGTATGTATGCCGGAATTGTGATCGACACGAACAATTTTATGAACCGTACAGGAGTGAGAACATTTGAGGCGGCCGCATTTTGAGAAGATGCGGAGCGGATATTACCTATGTGCGGAAGATTTTCCGTGATAATATGGAATCTTACCGTGCAAAAGCGGAGATTGTAAGTAGTGCAGAGGTGTTCTGTGATGAGTATGCAATCGCAAGATATGAGAATGCGGAAATAGACAGTCCAACGATCATCGGTGCACAGGCGGCGAATGAACTTCTGAACATTGATGGAATTAAAGCGTCGTTTGTATTGACCAAGTATAACGGAAAAATCTATGTCAGTGCGCGTGCGATTGATGAAGTGAATGTTCAGATTATCATGGAACGTGTCGGCGGAGGCGGACATATGAATACTGCCGGAGCCAATTCCAGCACACCAATATGGAAGAGGCAATTGAGACGTTGAAAGAGACGATCTATACAATGAAAGAAGAAGGAGATATTTAGTTATGAAAGTAATTTGTTAGAAGATGTAAAAGCGCTTGGTAAAAAAGGACAGATTGTGAATGTGAATGACGGATATGCAAGGAATTTTATTTTACCTAAAAATTGGGAGTGGAAGCAAACAACAAAAATCTGAATGATCTGAAACTGAAAAAGGCAAATGATGAAAAGATTGCACAGGAACAGCTGGAAGAAGCGCAGGAACTTGGAAAGAAGATTGAGGCAGGAAAAGTGGAGCTTGCAATTAAAGTAGGAGAAGGCGGAAGAACATTTGGCTCGGTGTCTACAAAAGAAATTGCAGCAGCTGTAAAAGAGCAGATGGGATATGATATTGATAAGAAAAAGATACAGTTAAAAGAAGCGATCAAGACGCTTGGAACACACAATGTACCTGTAAAACTTCACACGAAAGTAACAGCAGAATTAAAAGTGGTTGTGAAGGAAGCGTAGGAGGCAGACAATGGAAGAAGCACTCATAAAACGAAGTTCTCCCACACAGCATTGAGGCGGAGCAGGCAGTTATCGGAGCTATGCTGATGGACAAAGAAGCAATCTTGACCTCGTCAGAGATTATCAGCGGTGAGGATTTCTATCAGTCAGCTTATGGAATTCTGTTTGAGACTATAGTGGAATTGTTCAATGAAGGAAAACCGGTTGATCTGATCACATTGCAGAATCGTCTGCGGGAAAAGGATGTCCCGGCGAGAGGTCAGCAGTCTGGAATTTGCAAGGATCTGTTAAGCGCGGTACAGACATCTGCGAATGTAAAATATTACGCAGAGATTGTATCAGAGAAAGCGATGCTGCGTCGACTGATTAAGTTAAATGAAGAGATTGCCAATATCTGTTATCTTGGAAAAGAGCCGTTGGAGGCGGTGCTTGAGACAACGGAAAAGAAAGTATTTGAACTTGTTCAGCGGAGAAATACCGGAGACTATGTGCCGATAAAAGATGTTGTGCTGAGCGTGCTGGAAAAGATTGAGAAGGCATCGAAAACGAATGGAAGTGTCACCGGAATCCCGACAGGTTTTTGGATCTGGATTATAAGATGTCAGGACTTCAGCCTTCTGATTTGATTCTTGTGGCGGCGAGACCGTCCATGGGAAAGACGGCGTTTGTGTTGAATATTGCGCAGAATGTGGCGTTTAAAGAAAATAAAACAACTGCTATTTTTAGTTTGGAGATGTCAAAAGAGCAGTTGGTAAACCGTCTGTTTTCTTTGGAGTCGCAGGTAGATTCTCAGTCGCTTCGTACAGGTAATTTGAAGGATTCGGATTGGGAAAAGCTGATTGAAGTGCGGGAATTATCGGGAAGTCCAATCTGATCATCGATGATACACCGGGTATTTCGATTTCGGAACTGCGTTCAAAATGTAGAAGTACAAGCTGGAACATAATTTGGAATTGATTATTATCGACTATTTGCAGTTGATGACAGGGCGTGTCGGAGGAAGAAGTGAGTCCAGACAGCAGGAAATTTCGGATATTTCGAGATCGTTAAAAAGGTCTGGCGAGAGAGCTGAATGTGCCGGTGATCGCATTGTCGCAGTTGAGCCGTGCGGTAGAACAAAGACCGGAGCACAGACCGATGCTTTCGGATTTACGTGAATCAGGGGCAATCGAGCAGGATGCCGATGTGGTAATGTTTATTTACCGTGATGACTATTACAATAAAGATACAGAATTGAAAAATGTAGCAGAGATTATTATTGCAAAACAGAGAAATGGTTCGATTGGAACAGTCAATTTGACATGGCTGCCGAACTATACAAAGTTTGCAAATTATCTGAAACAGGATTGATGAATCTGGAATGTGGTATAAGCAGATACTGCATTCTGGATTTATTGCATAAAAATTATGACCTATGCAGTAAGAAGTGCGCTGCAAGGATCGAACTGCTGCGAATAGTTATTTTTGAGAAAAAGCAAAAAAAATAGTGTTTCTTTTGGAAAAATATGCTAATATAAAAAACGGGAGAAAGGTACAAAACAAAAAATAATATGCGTTTGTACGGAAAAAGAAAGGAGAAATATGAAAAAAGTTTATGAAAAAAACTTTCGGCAATTATGTTAGTTGCTGCCATGGTGTGTACGACATTTTTGAGTTATATGCCATCGTTAGATGTATTGGCAGCTCCGAAGATGATGGCACATCTGAAAGCCGGAAGTGGGAATGCAAACGAGCACTTGGCGGTGCAAAGCCGGAGGCATTTGTCTTATCCAGCCAAAAGTTTACGGGAGAGGATTTAAGTGCTACGGTTCAGCTTGTAAGTGAGAGTAAAGACACGAGGTTTCGTTTTGTAACGAAATATGTGGATGATACTCATTGGAGTTATATCGCTTACGATACAGGAAAATGGCTTTATGAATTAAAAATGGAGATGGGTCTTATGCAGCGTTATCAGGATTGCCAGAAGTCAACAAAGATGATGAGATTACGATTTCAACATCTTATAAGGACAATGGCTTGAATGTGACAGTTGAAAATAAGACAATAAACAAAAGTGGTTCAGCAGTTGTAGCTAATGAAAAATTTAATGAGCTGAAAACAGAATCAGGAGAGATTGGATTTGGTGCAGGTACTTTTGGAGAAGCTTACAC
>ENA-OQJH01001276-OQJH01001276.1-human-gut-metagenome-genome-assembly--contig:-NODE-1276-length-10890-cov-1.395429_pt1 | contig 10890 bp, 15 predicted proteins | sample MGYA00242597_ERZ504763 | MGnify/ENA primary metagenome ERZ504763 (study PRJEB26092, sample SAMD00036359) | human gut metagenome | host: Homo sapiens | study: EMG produced TPA metagenomics assembly of... | reverse complement strand
CAAAACAGGAGGTTTTACAAAATACTTACGAATCTTTAACAAGTTTAGCATGGATATAAAATGAAGAACATGACATAATTAAACCCAAAGATAGTGGAACTGAAAGAAATTTTCATAATGGGGGGAAGTGATGAATCTTCTATTGTACCGATTTTTCCGCGCACAGATTTATGGGATTTTAATGTTTTATGTGAAAGATCTCCAAAAACAGCACAGAAAAAGAAATCTCATTGCATGGAGATTAATGGCGCTTGTCTGGATACTGGATATTATTATATTGTACAAGGGCAGTTCTTATTTTCCGATTTCCTATTTTGCGGAGCCAATGGTGTTCTTTGTAGTGTGTTTTGTGGTAGTGCCATCTTTCTGGGAAGTTTCTACTTGCCCGGCGTGTGGAAGACGAATTTTTTTTCGACCGCTGGTGTTAGGTCATTGTCCAAAGTGTAAGAGTAAACTTATTCTCTTTTCGTAGTATTTAAAATGTGATTGTGCAGGAAAATCTGTGACTGAAACAGCTTGCACAGTAAAAAGGGGAAGTCTGCATCATTTATAACGTGCAGTCTTCCCCTTCTTTTATAGTCTTTATAATCAGGTTACCGTAAAAATGTATTGATCACATGTAAAATCCCATCTTCATCATTGGACTTCGTGATAAATCGCAGTCTCTTTGACGATCGGCTGTGCGTTTTCCATGGCAACGCCAAGTCCGGCGTATTCGATCATGGAAATGTCATTGAAGCCATCTCCGCAGCAGATCATAGAATCTGCAGTCAGTCCGATGCTGTTAGCAGTTTTTGCAGAGAGTATGCTTTGTCGATATTCTGTGGCATGATCTCCAGGAAAACGGCTCAGACCGGTAAATATTCAGCAGCTTATGAAACTTCTGCTGAAGATGCGGCATCAGTCTTCCAGAATAGACGGTTCTCCTGCAATCAATAGTTTGTTGACAGGAAAAGTCAGCCGGGATACGAAATCCGGTACCTGTACGATTTCCATTTTATTGATGAAAGATTCTTTTTCGGTATATTCGTTGGAAGCAATACCGGACAGAATCTGGTTCCCGTCATAAGTCAGAATATCCAGTCCCGGATAGGTGGATGTAATTTCATAGATCGGCGCAATCACGTCGGCAGGCAGGGTACGATTATAGATGATCTCTCCGGTAGAGCACTGGGTAATCCTGGCTCCGTTGAAGGAGAGCATATATCCGCCGTATTTGGAAAGATTCAGCTTTTCTGCCAGAGGAACGATACCGTTGATCGGGCGTCCGCTGGCAAGTACAACTTTCTTTCTTCCTCCTGAATCTCGATGAGTGCCTGTTTTGTCGGTTCTGTAAGTTCTTTTCTGGAATTGGTCAAAGTGCCGTCCAGATCAAGAACGAGCATCTGGTAGTCCATATGTTACCTCTCTTTTAGTACATTGACGATCTCGGAAAACTTCATACCATTGGAAGCTTTGACAAGAACTGTATCCTTTGGATTTAAAATGCGGTCTGCCTGTTCGAAAAAGTCATCTTTTGTTTCAAAATAAAATACCTGTGTTTTGGAACACTGTTCACTTGCGCCGGTTGCCATATGTTCTGAGAGCTGTCCGATGCAGACAAGTATATCGATGCCAAGGTCAGCAGCATATTTTCCGACCTCATAGTGCATCTGTTTTTCTGTCGGTCCCAGTTCAAACATATCGCCAAGGACTGCAACCTGACGAGTGTCTGCCTTTGCAAGAACATCCAGAGATGCTTTTGTGGAAGCCGGATTGGCATTGTAGCAGTCATCAATGATCGTAAGGGAATCTGTCTCGATCAGATTGTTACGTCCTGCCAGAGGAACTAAAGCTTCAATGCCGGCTTTGATCTCTTCGTCGTTCATTCCCAGTGCATACCCTGCGGCAATGCCGGCAAGTGCATTGAGAACCATATGTTCTCCCGGAATCGAGATATGTGCAGAGAAGGTTGAATTTGGTGTGTGGAAGACGGCATTGGTACCGCGCAGTCCGCAGGATTCTACCTGATCCGCATAAAAATCCCGGCTGTCATCCAGACCAAAGAAGACCGGCTGGATTCCGTTTGCAGGGTGAACGGTTGAGAGTTTATCATCATCCCGTTTAAGATAATGGAACCGTTCGGGTTCATATAGAGAAAATCTCCGTTTTGGCTTTCAAATACCGTCTCTGGACTTTAAATGCTCCAGATGGGCAACTCCGATATTGGTGATGACGCAGATGTCAGGACGGGCAATCTTTGCAAGCCGTTCCATCTCGCCGAAATTGCTGATACCAAGTTCCAGCACGGCAACCTCATGTTCTTCGCGGATATTGAAGATCGTAAGCGGGAGCCCGATCTCGTTGTTGAAGTTTCCGGCTGTTTTCAATACGTCATATTTTTCTCCAAGCACAGATGCGATCATTTCTTTGGTGCTGGTCTTTCCCACACTTCCGGTGACACCTACGACTTTCAGATTAAGGCTTTTCCGATAGTGCTCGGCAATATCCTTCAATGCCTGTTCACAGGAGGTGACCAGAATGTATGGATAAGAGGCATTTTCAATCCGTTTTTCGGAGAGCGCACACAGAGCGCCGTCCCGGATCGTCTGCGGGATGAACATGTGTCCATCCACTCTTGCACCGCGAATGGCGATAAACAGACAGTCTTTTTCTACTTTCCGGCTGTCGATCACAACGCTGGAAACTTCTTTATAATAGCTTTCATCATCGCCGTAATAAATTCCACCACAGGCAACGGCGATTTCTTTCAATGTCATGTTTTTCATAAACGTTCCATCCTTTATTGTATTTGCTTACTGATATCTTGCTTCCATGGATTTCTGGATGATCAGTTCGCACAGATCTCCGTATTCAATTCCGTCTGCAAGTGCTTCTTTTGGAAGGAGGCTTGCAGAAGTCATGCCCGGAAGTATTCATTTCCAGGCAGTACAGATTGCCGTCTGCGTCCAGGATAAAGTCAGCCCGGTGTATACGTTCAGCTTCAATGCCTGGAAAGCGCGGACTGTGAGAGCTTTCATGCGCTCTGCAATCTCTTCGCTGATATCGGCAGGGCATACTTCTTCAGTCGCATTTGCCTGATATTTGTTGGCATAGTCAAACCATCCGCTTTTTGGAATGATTTCGATCGGAGGAAGTGCTTTTCCATCGATCACGCCGCATGCAAATTCGCGGCCTTTGATGTAAGTTTCGATGACCACTTCGTTTTCATAACGGAAAGAATTTTTCAGTGCCTGACGGTATTCGTCTTCTGTATTTACAATATATACTCCGATGCTGGAGCCGCCGGAGCATGGCTTTACAACGACCGGGAAGGAAAGTCCCAGAGATTCCAGGGAACAGTCACTGTCTTCTTTATACAGGCAGACTCCGGAAGGTGTGTCCACACCGGCTTCCATAAAAATCTGTTTAGTGAGTCCTTTATCCATGGCAACGGCACATCCAAGCGAGTCAGGTCCTGTGTAGCGGATTCCGAGCAGATCAAATGAAGCCTGCAGCTTTCCGTTTTCTCCTTCTCCGCCGTGAAGTCCGAGGAAGGTCATATCTGCCAGGCGGCAGAGTTCGATGACATTCGGACCGAAGAAGCAGTCAGACTGGTCCGGACGGGAAGCTTTACAGCTGCAAGATCCGGCTCTGTTTCGGAAATATTCTTTGCGATTTCCAGACCATGTCCGGGCAGTGTAAAGACGTCTTCCAGATTCTCGGGTGCGTTCTCAAGGCCGAGAAATACATCCAGAAGAAATGCATCGTGTCCTTTCTCCAGTAATGTGTTACAGATTCCGGCAGCAGAAGCGAGAGAAACGTCGCGTTCTGTACTGAGTCCACCGGCTAATACGATAATTTTCATGATGATCTCCTATCTTATTTATTTACTTCATTTAACAGTTTTACTTTTGTGTCATAGAGCTTCCGGGACAAATCCACATAAACTTTGTGTGGATATAAGAGACGTTTTGTCTCATCCAGAGAGTCTCTTTTTCCTGTTTGCAATATGCTGCGATCTCCATGACAGAAGGAGAAGTGTAGACACATTCTCCGTGGATGAAGATTGGTTGTAACATCTCACGCATCGTGTAGCTTCCGCCCGGAAGACGAGTCTTTTTCCAGGTTTCGTTTGGATCGAATAAAAGCAGTTCTTCGGATGTGTCATAGGTCTCGTCCGCAAAACAGATCAGATCCGCACGAAGCTTTCCGGTCTCTTTATCGTATACACGATAAATGGTTTTGTTTCCCGGATTCGTGATTTTTTCCGTATTTTCTGAAATCTTGATCTTCGGAAGGAATTCGCCGTCTTTTCAATGGCAGCCAGTTTGTAAACTCCACCGAAGGAGGGCAATCCTTGGAGGTGATCAGATGTGTTCCAACTCCCCATGAGGTGATTGCTGCACCCTGGATCTTCAGATCATTGATCAGCATCTCATCCAGATCGTTGGAAGCTGCGATCACGCATCCTCAAATCCTGCGGCATCCAGCATGACACGTGCTTTTTTGGACAGGTATGCAAGATCTCCACTGTCCAGACGAATGCCGTAGCTCTTGGATGGATACCGGCCTCTTTCATTTCACGGAAGACGCGGATCGCATTTGGAGCTCCGGATTTCAAGGTATCATAAGTGTCCACCAAAAGTGTACATGCGTCCGGATATAATTCGGCATAGGCTTTGAATGCGGTGTACTCGTCCGGAAAACTCATGATCCAGCTGTGGGCATGGGTTCCCATGATCGGGACATCAAACATCTTGCCGGCAAGCACATTAGATGTGCCGACACATCCGCCGATCATAGCGGCTCTGGCTCCATAAAGTCCGGCATCCGGTCCCTGAGCACGGCGAAGACCAAATTCCATGACACCGTCTCCCTGTGCCGCATGGACAACACGGGCTGTTTTTGTCGCGATTAGGCTCTGATGATTAATGATATTCAAGATCGCAGTCTCCACAAGCTGTGCCTCCATGATCGGAGCGATGACTTTTAAGATTGGCTCCTTCGGGAAGATCACACTTCCTTCCGGAATCGCGTAAATATTTCCGCTGAAATGAAATCCACTCAGATAGTGGAGAAAGTCCTCACTGAAAATGCCGAGTCCCCGCAGGTAATCTACATCTTCGTAAGAAAAATTCAGATTTTTGATGTATTCGATGACCTGTTCCAGACCGGCCATGATGGAGTAGCCGTTTTTTACCGGATTCTCCCGGAAAATATCAAAGATCACGGTTTCGTTTGCAGACTGTTTTTCAAAATAGCCCTGCATCATGGTCAGCTCATATAAATCTGTGAGCAATGTTAAATTATCTGCTCTCATAAAAAAATCTCCTTTTTTAAATCAGATCAATTCTGCATTTTTATTGATCGTTTCCTGAATGATATTCTGTACGTAAGCGCCGATGTGTTTTTTGTCCTCCGGCGCCAGATCTTTCGGATAGATCGGTTTTCCATACTCTACGATAACATTGACCTTTTTGATCCTTGGAAACTGATTTTCAAAGATCGCGGCAGTGTTGTTCATGGAAATCGGAACAATCGCACATCCTGTTTTGGTGGCAATCTTAAAAGCGCCCTCTTTAAAAGGAAGCATACTGAGCTCTTCCCCTTTGTTTCTCGTTCCCTCAGGGAAAATACAGATGGAAATTCCCCGCTTCACATAATCGATCGCCTGAAGGATGGTTTTCAGTCCCTCTTTTGGATTCTCGCGGTCCAGAAACAGGCAGTATACAAAGCGCATCCAGGTAGATAAAAGCGGAATTTTTCCATCTCCTTTTCGCCACATATCCGGTCAGTCTCGGACAGCGGGAGTACGTCAGAAGAATATCAAAGAAACTGCGGTGATTTCCGATAAACAGCACGGGCTCGTCCGGAATATTTTCGAATCCGATCACGGTCGTGTGTACACCGGTTACTTTTAAGATTGCTTTGAATCCCCACTGTACGATTCGAAGACAACTGTAGTCTCTTGCATTGCGGTTGAACTTTCCGATCAGCCATTCAATGAAAAATACTGGAATTGTCAGAATAAGAAACAGAATAAGGAAAACAACAACACAAATAAAACGAATCATGTTATAAACCTTCTCTCTTAGTTTTTTAGACGTTGGGGGCAAAGATGCCTGACATCTTTTTAGTCTAGTACAGATTATACTAAAGCATCCTGTGAAATACAAGTTTCGCGGTCATAAAAAGACAGAAATGTTAATAAGATAAATGGAAAGAGGGACTCCGGAGCAGAGGGTGAACAGAAAAAGAAAAAATAAAACATTCAAAATTGTGGTTTTGTGTATGATGATTCTGTCAGCGATCTGGCTGCCCTGCGGCTGTATCCGCAAAAAGCCGGAGATCACAGGGGAGAAAAGTGCAGCATTCAGCTGATGAGTGAAAGAGAAATCCCGGAAGAACTAAAGGAATGGATGGAACAGGAGAAAGCCCATCCTTTATGCTGACATATGCCGTGGAGCAGGATATTTACGCTGCCAGAAGCTACGGACCGCAGAATAAGACCGGATATCAGATCAAGGTCGATGCCGTCCTGGAGGGGGAAAAAACGGTGCGGATCCAGACAAGTCTTCTGGGACCGGAAAAAGGAGAGAAAACAAAGGATGTCGTAACCTATCCGTATGTGGTGGTGAAATTAAAAAAGACAGAAAAAGAAATTTTATTTGAGTAGGAGGAGTTTATGGAGCTGATACAGAAAACAATCCGTTATAATCAGGAAGGAAAAAAAACATTTGACCAGTTTTATCTGGACGAAGATTACAATGTTCCGGATGCAAAGCAGGATGTGCGGCGTATCATCAAGGGACAGGGAACTGTCAAGATCGAGGATGTCAAGCTGGTGGAAAATTATGTGCGGATTTCCGGAAAGCTGTATTTCCAGATTTTGTATGTGACGGATCAGGGAGAGCCGATGCCGGCAGTACTGGATGGCAAGATTCCGTTTGAAGAAATGGTGTACACGGAGGGAGAAGAACGCACCCAGTATTTTGTCCGGAATATCCGGGTAGAGTTCGGTACGACCCTGGTACACTCCAGAAAGATCAGTATCCGCGCGATGATTGAAATGGAAGTCGGATGTGAAACTCTCATTGAAGAAGAGACGGCGGTGGATCTGGAGAGCAGTGCTTCTATTTACAAGAAGCAGAAACCGGTGAATCTCTTAAAGCTGCATACTGCGAAAAAAGATACATACCGCATCAAAGAAGAAATTACGATCCCCGGAACAAAAGAGAGCATCGGTCAGGTGCTTCTGACGGATATTACAGGGCGGAAGCTGGAAGTGCGGGCAGCACAGGATGAACTGCTTCTGCGGGGAGAACTGCAGATTTTCTGTATGTATCTCTCAGAAGAAGGAAAGACCGACTGGCTGGAGCAGAGTGTTCCTTATGAGGGACGAATCGAATGCAGCGGGGCAACAGAAGGGATGTATTATGATGTGCAGCATGCGCTGGAAGATACGCTGGCAGATGTACGGATGGATGAGGACGGAGAGATGCGCATTATCGGGATTGAGGGAACCGTAAGTCTTCGGATCAATCTGTATGAAGAGGAAGAGCTGAATCTTCTGGAAGATCTGTACTCTCTGGAACAGAAAGTTTCGTATCAGATAAGAGAGGCGGTCTATGAAGAATTGCTTTTACAGAATCAGTCCAAATGCAAGATTGTAGAAAACCTGTCGCTTCCGGAGCTGAAAGACGATGTTCTGCAGATCTGTCACAGCTCGGGAAGTGTGCAGATCGAACATGTGGAGACAAGAGCGGAAAAACAGGGGGGAATCCTGATCGAAGGAATCCTGCATGTGTCATTTTTGTATCTGAAAGCGGATGATGCGCTTCCGTTTGGAAACTGGCAGGGAATGGTTCCGTTTTCTTATCTGCTGGAATGTCCGGATATGCCAAAAGACGTGCGGTATCAGTTATCCAACCGAGTGGAACAGATCTCAGTGACCATGACTGGCAGTGATTCAGTAGAAGTAAAGGCAGTTCTGGATTTTGATGTTTTTTAAGAAAAGAAGTGCCGATGCAGGTCATCACAGAAGTGTCTCTGGAGGAAACAGACCGGGAGGAACTGGCGAAAAAACCGGGGATCGTAGGGTATATGGTAAAATCCGGGGATGATCTGTGGACGCTGGCAAAACAATATATGACGACCGAGGAGAGTATCCGTCAGATCAACCATCTCGAAAATGGAAAAATCAAACCGGGCGATAAGCTCATTATCTGTAAAGAGATCGGAATGTAGAGATATATCGTTGATTTTTGAAGGCAAAATGGGTATACTATAAACACAAATGTATACAAGATACAAACGGAGGACACAGGATGAAACAGATAGAATTAAAGGCACTTGCCAAGATCAATCTGGGACTGGACGTACTGGGAAGAAGGAGAAAATAGGATATCATGATGTGCGGATGATCATGCAGTCCGTTTATCTGTATGATGATGTTGTAATCGTGAGAAGGATCTGCCGGGTATAGAAGTGGAGACAAATCTGCATTTTTTGCCGACGGATGAAAATAATATCGCGTATAAGGCGGCAGCCATGCTGATGGAAGAATTCAAGCTTCCGGGCGGCGTCAGGATTGTTTTGAACAAGCACATTCCCGTAGCGGCAGGTATGGCAGGAGGGAGCTCCAATGCAGCGGCAGTTTTGTTTGGGATGAACAAGATGTTCCATTTGGGCTTAAGCCAGAGATCTCTGATGGAAAGAGGTGTCCGTCTGGGAGCAGATGTTCCGTATTGTATTATGAGAGGAACGGTACTGGCAGAGGGAATCGGAGAGGAGCTGACCACACTTCCTGCACTTCCGGCGTGTACGGTGCTGATCGCAAAACCGCCGATCAGTGTTTCTACCAAAGTGGTATATGAGGCGCTGGATGCAAAAGAAATCGTGGATCATCCGGACATAGACGGGATCATCCGGGGTCTGGAGACGGGGGTCTCTTTCCGAGATTGCCGCTCATATGGGCAATGTGCTGGAGGATGTCACGATCGGGATGTATCCGGTCATTGAAAAGATCAAGGATGAGATGAAAAAAGCAGGTGCGCTCAATGCGATGATGAGCGGGAGCGGTCCTACCGTATTCGGGATTTTTGAAAGCCGTGCGGCAGCGCGCAGAGCGCAGGAGCAGATCCGCAGGAAGGCACTGGCAAAACAGGTATATGTGACAAATGTGCATGGCGCAAGGAGGACATAAGATGGAACCGAAATTAGAAGTGACAATGGATGAATATCTTCCGCTTCGGGATGTGGTATTTAAGACACTCAGGCAGGCGATCCTGCGCGGAGAATTAAAGCCGGGAGAGCGTTTGATGGAGATCAAGCTGGCCAATAAGCTGGGGGTGAGCCGCACACCGATCCGGGAGGCGATCCGCAAGCTGGAGCTGGAAGGTCTCGTGCTGATGATCCCAAGACGCGGGCAGAAGTCGCAGAGATCACGGAGAAAAGTCTGAATGATGTGCTGGAAGTCAGAAAGGCACTGGAAGAGCTTGCAGTTCAGCTGGCCTGTGAGCGGATGGATGAAGAAGGACTTGAAGCGTTGAAGAAAGCGGCGAAGGAGTTTGAAGAATCTCTGGGAAGTGAGGATGTGACCAGAATCGCAGAGGCGGATGTGGCATATCATGATATTATCTGTCGTTCTACAGACAATCAGAGGCTGATGCAGCTTTTGAATAATTTCAGAGAACAGATGTACCGCTACAGAGTAGAGTATCTCAAGAAGAAAGAATGTTATCCGCAGCTTTTGAGAGAGCATCAGGCGATCATCGAGGCGATCGAGAAGAGTAATAAAGAGACAGCATCTGAGATCATGGGACAGCATATTGAGAATCAGGTGACTGCAGTGACAGATTCATTGAGACATAAGTAAGGGCGTAGTGAAGGATTTCTTCACTACGTCTTAAATTACGGAAATTTGTATAAACTTCCTGTTTTTGGTACATACTTCGGATATCAAAATGAAACCGGAGGAGATACATATGAAATTTTCAAATCAGAACAGGAACAGAATCATTGCATTGCTGTCCATGCTGGCAGCGGGAATTCTGATCGGACAGATCTTTAGTACAGCAGAGAGAACAGTACAGGCAAAGGTACAAAAGGAACTGGCAGATGAGGTGCTCAGATTTCATGTGCTGGCAAACAGTGACAGTACCTGGATCAGGAGATGAAGCTGTGTGTACGCAATGAGATTTTGGAATTTCTGCAGACCGAGATGCCAACAGGTGCAGGCGCAGAAGCGACAAAAGAGTGGGTGCGTTCCCACTGTGATGAAATTGAGCAGACTGCAGAAAAGTGCCTTACAGAAAAGGGATACGATGATCCGGTCAACGCGGCTGTGACAACCACCTATTTTCCGGAAGAAGTATCAGGATATGACATTTCCGGCAGGAAATTACGAAGCACTCCGTGTGGAGATCGGAAGTGCCAAAGGTCACAACTGGTGGGGAATGCTCTATCCGGAGCTGGCATTTTGGGATGCAGTGCATACGGTAAATGAGGAGACGAAAAGTGAGAGAGACGGGATCCTGTTGTCAGAGGAAGAAAAAAAGCCGGAGAAAGTAAAATTTCGCTTTTACCTGCAGGAGATATTTCAAAAATAAAACAACAGAAGGAGACGAAAGAAAAGTATGACAGAATTTTTAGTCAGACATTTTGTGAAAGACTATGAAGCGGTAGAAAAATCTGCGGTCCGCACTGCATATGGAGTGCTGGCGAGTATGGTGGGGATTGTTTGTAATGTATTTCTGTTTCTTGTGAAGTTTATTGTGGGGCTTTTGCTGCACAGTGTTTCTGTCACAGCAGATGCGTTTAACAACCTGTCAGATGCGGCATCTTCGATCATCAGTTTATCGGGGTGAAGATGGCGGGCAAGCCGGCGGACAAGGAGCATCCGTTCGG
>ENA-OQJH01001275-OQJH01001275.1-human-gut-metagenome-genome-assembly--contig:-NODE-1275-length-10891-cov-1.404218_pt1 | contig 10891 bp, 24 predicted proteins | sample MGYA00242597_ERZ504763 | MGnify/ENA primary metagenome ERZ504763 (study PRJEB26092, sample SAMD00036359) | human gut metagenome | host: Homo sapiens | study: EMG produced TPA metagenomics assembly of... | reverse complement strand
AAATGCTTTTTCTGGGCTTGAGATAAGATAATTTCAAATAATTGTTTTCTAATCGTAAAAAATCAAATATTCTACTGATTTGAACTCATCCGTTTCTGTAACATCAAGAAAAAAATCAGTTATCTTGTTTTGTATTAAATCTTCCAGATTGGTTCCTCCTCAAATTTATTTATTCAAAATTTTCAATGCATTCTTTACAATCTTTCCACCATTCTTAATAAAGAATTTCGCTCCTATACCTATACCTAGAGCCGCAACCGCCGCTGCAGGAGTTCCATATTTATTTAAGCAGCCGTCACACAGTCCTAATTTTTCTCCTCCTGTCAGCGACTTTCCGCATGCCCAACACTTTTTATTTTCACGCATCTTTTATATCCTCTATGGAAACAACAATCATTTCCCTATCTTGCAACAAACTTCCCGTCTTAATAGTTTCCTTTATATTGCTTCTGAAGTTAAGCCAATAATCTTGAGTTTGCTCAGAATAAGTTGAATTATTCTGCATTAGGATAGCTGTAGACTGATTTTTCTTATTTATCGGTCTATCCGCAAAATCCGATAGCATCATTGGTAGCTACTAAGTACTTCATTTGCTGTTTCGTAATCTCCAAGATAATCAAGCACATGCATTTGGACTCCAACATACTTTGTAGTAAGCTGTAAATCCTGTGCCACATATCCCATATAATTCTTAATTTGACTTGAATTTCTTAAAATTGGAAAACGTGTTAGCTTTGCCAAATGTTCAGAACTTGTTTTCAGATCTAACCTAGATGCATTTATCACATCGTTTAATTCTTTAGATGCCTCTATCATATAATGCTTACGCTCATCTATCGTTTTCGCATTTTGTGCTCTAAGAATAAGACACGAGCATTTAAAAAAGGCTTAATAATGTTATTGTTTCGTTCCATTTCAATTAGATAGCTTTGAGTTTCTGCTATTTCATCTAATTTTGCAGCTATTTGTCTCATTTGAACTTGGCTTGTTATACTTCTGGACATTTCCAAGGTATCTGGAGTATTCAAAACCCTCTTTAACGTCACATCTTTAATTCTCGTACCATTTCATCAAGAACCACAGCTCTAACATTATCTTCGACCTGTCTTGACTCTCCCAATGTGTAAATACCTTTTTTAAGTTTATCTTTTACATCATTTGGAAGGCTGTCAAAATCTGGAATGTATCCATACTTCCCACTCAGCAAAACATCAACACCATGTACAAGTTCCCCTAAAATTTGTACATCTGCTGCAGGTATTTTTTCTACAACACCACGCATCACTTGATTGCTCAGTTCTGCTGAAAGTTGCTCAATATATATTCCAAAAAATCACTCATGCATGCGATATCAGTACCATGCTTATCTTCATCTGTCACTAGAATTTCCAGTGGTTTCTGAATATTTAACGCTGTATTTTCTTTAGCACCATCCTCCATGCGTAGCATTCCACCTTTCCGTTATCTTTACACAGTCTACTATTTACTGACATATATTATTTTCGCTCCACATACCTCAACTCTATATCATACCCCAGCGCTTCCATCATCTTAACAAAGGTCTGATTCACCACACCATCCTGCTTCTTGATCACACGATTCACATAAGCCTTCGTGGTTTCTATCTCCTCTGCCAGATTTACCTGGGTCTTACCTTGCTCTATGCACTTTGTTTTTACGTCTAATTCAATATTGTTCTTAACCATATCTGATACCTCAAACGGAAACCAAAAGTTATCTTTTCCGTATAATTTATAGTACACCAAATCTCGTAAATTTTCAATCCTGCCCACATAAGAAAAACCGGTCAGCCTCATCATCCAACCGGCTTTACCGCTGTTGGCTTTGGCTTTCTTCCTGCCATAACCTCCTTTCCAAATTTTCTGTATAATAAAAGGACCTGCGAAAAGGTCCTCTAAAAATTTTTATGTAAGTTTGCTGCTTAATTCAGCCAATTTCTGTTTTATGCTTATATTGTATTTCGTCGCCAAATCCTTAATCCATTGTCTCTCTTCTTCACGATAAGGTTCCTTAAAAAACCTTTTAATGAATTTTGAAATTTGACTCCTGAACGACCAATTTAGTTGTGATTGGTTATTCACCAGTTCAAAATCTTCCACAGTTTGCTCTGCATCAACAATACCCATTAAGTATCTCAAAATAAGCACATCTGCAAAAGTAAAAGGCATTATATCATAATCTAATTGAAGTAATGACATATATGGTCCACCTTGCTTTGTATCATCTGTGACCAATGAATATGCGCCTATAGTTTGTGCCAAAGAAATCGCATACACTTCTCCTAGATCACCCGCATTATATAATATTCGGTTTTCCCGCACATTATTTTCAAACATCTTATAAACCGCTAAATCCTTAAGCTTTTGATCGATAAAAGTTCTATTTTACCAGCGTTAATATCCGAATCTACTTTTGTAAGGATGTCCTGCCCATGATGTTCAAGTTCCATCGAACGAATCTGCTCATAGATAAAAACACCTTCATCAAATAGATCAAATAAAATTCCTTGAAGTTCGGCTCTATATAGATGAATGATTACATTTGTATCTAATGAGGCTCTCAATCTTCCAAACCTCCTATCAAATCATTCAAATCATCCTCTTCATGTTTCTTTTCAATCAATCTATCGCTAATATCGTCCATGCTTAATTGATAGCATTTCTAACACTTTTTCAAGCGTCTCAACCGGAATAGCATCATGATTATAATTGTAAATTACATAATCAATGTACTCAAAAGGAATATCTATCTCTTCGCTTGCCTGGTTAAGTCTCGCATTTCCGCCCGCACTTTTCAACAAATTACCAACTCTAGTTTATTACGTTGGCAATCCAATAGGGCCTTTTGATTACCAGTAATTTTTCCAAGGCTATCAAGACGATTCAATGCCATGTCAAAACTGACATTAAATTCAGACATAATTTTTGCGATATCTATCGCAGTCAATCCGTTTTTCTCAATATCAGACAATTCTAAATCAAAGAAACGATCCACTTCATCATCTGGCATTAAAAGACATGCCGCAAAATAATTTGCTTCCTGCTCTCGCTCATCGGTACTTCTATCTGCAATAGTAATACTATCATCAATAAATGATGAATCAGCTTCCATATGAAGGACTGCATGTCCAAGTTCATGTGCCAATGTAAAAATTTCTCTCGACAAACGAATACTAGAATTTGTGAAAATAACAATATCCTGATCTTTTTTTTTATAGTAAATCCAAGATCAGCGTTTTCCCCGAGTGGATATCGTATAAGCTTATATCCTAATCGAGCACATTCCTTAAATAAATCTATAATGCCGTATCGACTAACCTTACATTTTTCGCGTACAACGGCTGCAGTTCTTCGAATATCCTTTCTTCTGCTTTCCTGCATAACATACTCCTCCTTTATCTAATATTATTATTTTGAAGCTTGTTATACATATGCTTATTGGCATAAAAAAGATCCAGCATATCGAAGATCTTCTCTGAGGAAGACTCTGTACCACCAGTGCGATAAGCTACAACCGGTGTTTCATCTAGTACTCTAGTGATGTCGCCAACTGTCACATCTAAAATCTCTGCAACTTTAGAAAGGATATCTAATGTAATACTATTAGTTCCGCTTTCAACACGTGCATACTTTTGTCTACTCACACCGATTTGGTCAGCAACCTGTTCCTGTGTTAAATTTTTAGCTATTCTCAAAGCCTTAATACGGCTTCCTAATAATTCATTCATGATTATCCCTCCCTTTGTGCATTAATCATAACATATAAATAGCAAAAGTCAAGATGTGATGTTACAAAATTATAACATTATATATTATAATGTTGCATTTTCATTCCTTGTATTTTGAGATCCCCCCTACTCCATTTCGCGATTTTGCACGCGTGCCCCCCTCGTTCCCCAGGAGCCTATCCTGTAGAGATTTCCACACCCCTACCGTCTTGCATTTGTAGGTCAAATTCTCCTAAATGTGTTCCACATGTCGCCCGACTTCAAGAGAATGACCGTAGGGCGAGGTAAAGGAAAACGAACGTCCGCATTAACAAAAAGTCTTTTTCTATGATTGACGGATGCATGGTTTTTTAGTCACCTTTCCATGCTCTTTGCTGTCCTGGATTTAATACATCGCCTCTCTAATGTTCTCAATCAATGTCACATCCGCCGGTAGCCACTTTACGTCCGCCAGATGCTCCCTTGTAAGCCACTTTGCATCCTCTGCTTCCTTTAGGATAAGCTCACCGTGAATGATCTCACACCAGAAGCAGTCCATCGAAAGATGGAAATTAGGATAATCGTATTCTATCGTATCTATCAATTCTCCGACAGCAATTTCCGTATCCAGCTCCTCCATTATCTCGCGCTTTAGCTCCTGCTGCGGCGTCTCACCAGACTCAATCTTGCCGCCTGGAAACTCCCAGCCGCCCTTGAACTCTCCGTAGCCTCTCTGGGTTGCAAAGATAACCGGTTTATTTTCATTATTGACTGCTCTTATGACGGCAGCCACTACGCGTATTTTTTTCATATTGCCTTAAGCTCCTGTGTATTATTTTGTATGCTTTGTTGTAAATTGCTCTGCAGATATCGAAGCAGATCCTCTCTTACAGGGTGATGCATCTTCATCTCAAACTTGGTGATATCGCGCTCTTTGCCATTGTTATCACGCTTTCTGGCAGCGCGAACATCAACTATATCAAACTCTCCAATATAGTAAAAATTTGACTCCGCATCACTCTTTTTCACAAGTAGATGCTTTCTTTTAGTGTTCACTACATCTGACACATATGAGCTGTCCACGCCCCTGCCAATCTGCGAATCCCATCTGAAATCATATTGTCCTCAAATGCATCCGCGTAATCCGGCTTTCCATCTACATAGCTTTTCTGCTCGTCTGTGCTTTCCTCTTTATGATACGTGACAAAGATAAATACATCATCATCTATGCGCTTCATTCCATACATTGTGGAGGAAAGATCCCTACCACAATTCATCAGCAGACTGACATCACGCCTGGAGTATTTCTCATACAATACAAACGGACTCTCATTTTTAAGTGAGGACTGATATTTATCATGATATCTTTTGAGTCCCACCTCTATTATGTCATCTATCTGCTTTTTAAACTCTTCATTTTGAAGTCTTGTGGTAAAATTATTCATCCTATGGAAGATGTTATTGCTGTCCTCCTCCAAAATATCTATCCTGCAAAATCTCTTGTACTCATCATCCTTGCTGACAAACTTTCCCTGCAACACATCAGCCGCATTGTCAATGGATTGCATATTTACCTTGTAATCGTACCTCCGTATGAAAATCTCTCTTATCTCATTAATTGAAATAGAAGCTTCTTCATAAGCTGCCTTAAAATCTCTAATTCAAACGGTCTCGCACCACTTAGGATAGTCTTCGACAAATACTCAAGTGTGATTTTTTCCTGCTCATTTAATCTGCCGGTATAAAGCTCCTTCTCAACCGCTTCAAGAAATGCCTGATAGGTCTTGTACTCTTTTATTATTACAAGTGGATCAACCTCTCCGTTTCATAAAAATCCAATAGATACGGCACTCTTCCAAGCCGGTTTTTCAAAGAAACATAGCTCTCCCTGATAATGGATTTCATGCCCTTTATTTTGTCTATCGACGCAAAAATCCTATCCTTTGCAATCTCATCAAAATGCACTGTCGAAGCGCCTGGAATCGTATTATTTCCGCTGATAACATACTTTCTGATTGTATCTGCATTGTAGGAGCGGTCTCCCGACAATGACCGGTATCATAAAATTATTGTTATAGTTGCCGATGAAATCAAGTATCACAACATATTCCTTGCCATTTGCCTTTCTAAGCCCACGTCCTAGCTGCTGTATAAATACAATTGGCGATTCTGTCGGCCTGAGCATGATGACCTGGTTTACTTCCACGATATCAACACCCTCATTTAAAATCTCTACAGAAAAAATATAATCCAGTGGCTGAATTTTTCCTTCCGTGTCAAATATCTGCTTGGCATTAGATTGGTTCGCGGTATCTAACATATTTTCATCCATCGCAAGCCGCTCAAAGGCTCTCTGCCTCTCCTCCTCTGTGGCTTCTCCATTTAATGCAATTGTACGGAAAAATCTGCCTGTCTCAGGATTAATCGTCTGATTAAACTTATTCGATAATTCGCTGATTCGTCTATCCTGCTGCAAAAATCAGCCCCTTCACCCTGTCGCCGCTATGTCCAAAATAATTGGCCTGCTCGATGATATGCTTCACCCTCTCATCACCAACAAGCTGGTTGAACGATGATTCTGTAAGCTTTTTACTCTTTATCTCCTTGTCACCAAGCAGTGAAACATCTGTTATTCCAAAGTAGTGAAATGGGCACAGCATGTTTTCCTCCATAGCCTGCTGCAAACGAATCTCATATGCAATCTGATAATTAAAAATCTGGTAAATGTTTTTTCCGTCAATATCATCATCGCGCTTATCGGGAGTCGCTGTCATTCCAAGCCACAGCTTTGGTGTGAAATAGTTCATCACCTTCTGGTATGTGTTGGCCGAGCTGTGGTGCGCCTCATCCAAAATTATGCAATCAAAGTCATCCGGTGCATATTTTCTCAAATGCTCATCACGATTTAAGGTCTGTACCGTTGCAAAAACATAATCCCTGTCATAATCACTGTACCAGCACCGACAAGTCCCATAGAAACTGATTTATCAAAAATCTTTCATAGGATTTCTTTGTCTGTCTTGCAAGCTGACCTCTGTGTACGAGAAACAGTACTCGCTTGAAACCCAGCTCACGCATGGCAAACGCAGATGCATATGTTTTTCCTGTACCCGCTCGTGTCAAGGGTGTGATGGGGAAATTTTTAACTTTTTTTTTTGATAGGGTTATTTAATTTTCAGTTCCACAATAACAGCACTTACCAATGGATAAAAATCAGCTTTAATTGATATTCCAAAGTTCCCACATTCTTCACACTCATTATCTGAAACAAATTCTTTTAGTTTTTTCTTATCTTCCTTAATGAGATTCAATTGAGCAATCATGGGATTCAGCTTCTCTATTACATATTTTATAAGTTTGAGTTTTAATTCTTCTACCTCCGAATCATCATACTCTGAATCCTGTTCTGCCTGCATCAAACATTCATCTCCTTCGCAACCGCTTCCATTAACAAAGAGGCATTTTGCTCTAAAGATTTCTGCAATTTCTGTTTTGCAAATAAATAATTGAACATGAACTACTCTCTCCCATATCATCATCAATAAACATCTCAAAGTATACTTCAACAGTATTATGCTCTAATGCCTTACACTTTATATCGAAAAATGTGTTTTTCCATCATATATAGTTGTTTCAATTTCTTCAATATCAAAACAAGGATCACACTGAAATTGTTTCAAAATATCTTCCCATATATCAGCAATTTTTTCTTCTTTTCAGAATAAAATTCTTTGCGTTTTTCATTTTCCTTGCCTGACGTCAAAATTTTTTCAAGCTGTACATATTCCGCTCTCGAAAGAACAATATCATTCTCATACACCTTACATTTAAAAACAATTTCAAACACAGATTCTAATGTCAGAGAAATCAACTCGGCATTAATATCATCTAATTCCAGAACCTTTTGCTTAAATGTCTCTGACAACTGTATTGCTGAGTTATAATATTTTTCCAATCCACAGCTACTAAGCCAATCTACCCCCAAATGTAATGTAAGTACTCTACTTACAAAAGACCGAATTCTATTTTCTAACTTAAAGAATTCAGAATACAATTCGGTACATAATGCTTCCGAAGGCTCATCAATCAACCAATCACATCTTTTCCAGTCTACATTCATTCTCTTCTTAATTTCTATTTTTAACTTTTCCAAATAACGATCATAGCACTTTTCTATACCCTCATAAATGTATTTTGGTACTATGTCTATAATAATTCTCGCATCTTTATTCTGAAACGTATCAATAGTAAAAGTAATTTTATATTCAGCAGAATCGGTTTCCAATGCGAAAACTTCATTAGCAATACGTTCTAAACATCCCAAACATTTCAAAGTGCTTTTATTTAAAAGATTAGGCATTATATCCTTCATCACCTGTGTAACATATTCTTTAGTATGATCTTCAACTCGTTTAGTGTTTTCTCCCCACTCTTGGTTACCTTCCATAATATCTTCATAAAGCAAATCGTAGTTGTTTATTCTATTAAACATGAATTTTACATGATTCATATATTTCACCTACTTTCAGCATATATTTGCTTTAATTATATTTCCATTCTCTTTCAACTGTTTTATGATATAGTTCTGTATGATCACCAAAAGGACTATCCTCACACGCCATTTCATACAAAAAAGCACCTATATTTTTTAGTAAATCTTCAACCTCATAATCATATGTTTGCAACTGTTCCAATAAATCAAGATTTTCCTTGTCATTTTCATATTTATTTATCAGTTCATCAATTTCTTTTGTAAATCTCTCAATGACTTCTTGCTTCTCGTAAATCCCTTTTCTTCAAACACCCCACTCTTACACCATTTTTTTCACAATCATGCATCCAAGACTTCTAATTCACATGCGTAATTATATGCTTCACTAAATTGTTTTTTTATATTGTCAATTAGCACCTCACATACAGACTCATATGTTCCTACTGTTTGGCTTGCGGTTTTAGTGATTCTTTTCAGCAATTCAATTGAGGTTTTTGTATTTACTTTACTTCCTGAAATTAATTCTTTCTTGATTTTTTCCAACTTTTCATTTATATGTTCCACTTGGTTTACCATATATAACATTATATCTTGTCTTATGCTACTAGGACATTCTTGTGAACTCAAATCGATATATTTATTCAAATATACCCTTATTGTCACTGTATCTTGGCTTTGGATACTTGAAATTTTATCCGCAATCTGCTCAAGCGGATTACACCAATAACATTTACCCATAACATTATCCACAACAAACAAAATTGTTACATCATTCTGCTGACGCCAATAGTTTATCGTTGATATTTTAATCGGCACTGTAAAATACCCTTGTTTTTCTGTTTCGCTATCAACCTCATCTTTTCCTTTACTCTGAATATTAAAAAATAAACCTATCGGTGAAGTTTCCTTAAGCAATTCTGCTCTCATGTCTATTCCTAAGTCTACTGATTCATCAATAATATTAACAACAGCAAAATTAGATATAACTCGTTTTAAATAATCTGCCGCAAGATTCCCCTTCTTTTTATTCAAACTATATACTGGTAGTTTTTCCATTGCATACATTCCTTTCAAGCCAAACACTTTTTGTTAATTCTGCAATTCATCTTTTTACATTGTAATATGGTAATGAGAAATTCCCCACTTTGCAATTGCCCATGCATGATTATGAGTTACGCTATCTTCCTACATTTGAAACTTTATAACCATGCGCATACCGCAGGGGTTGGGAAATTAAAGCATTACAATTCATTCATCTTGACTTTCACTATTTAATAATGTTTTGGACGTACTATCATACTCCATATCAGTCAATTCCGATTTAACATAATCATCATTAAGCAATTTCATAAGATTATCGACATCTTTTTTCGTATTTGTACGAATCTTTCCATTTTCAATATGTATAATATTTTTATATCGAGGAACTAATGGTATTTTATTTATGAGTTCATCTTTATCCATTGCCAACACCGGTGAATTCTTCACTTTCATAAGTTTTTTGGATATAGTTAATTTTTCTCCAGTTTGATATTCCTTCAATGTAGCTATATTTCCAATAATATCTAATTCTTCCAGTTTGGAAATAACACTCTGTGCTTGGTTACGGACAAACACTTGAAAGCCAAAAAAATCTTGAAGAACCTTAACATTTCTTACCAATATAGTATTATCTAAGATAAGTAATTCTCCTCTTTTATCGATTTTCAGCATTTCTTTATCGACAATTTCAAACACATTATCTTTTTGTATTATTCTTAGATTATTTTTTGCTTGCAATCTGGATCCTACATATGCTTGCTGATATATAAACAATTTCTTGCTATTTAGATTTATTTTGAATAAAAAGCCAAGGACATTTCCTATGTCCTTTTCGTCAAAATTGAAAACCTCATCCATACTATCATCATTTAGCAAGGCAAATGGTTTGTACTCATCACTTTGCTCCAAAACATAAACTGCCTTTTTATTATCTATAACATCTAAAATATCACAGTACACCACCTCATCTTGCAAATACTGTGTATTAATAATCTCCAAAGCAATAGACCGAATTCTATCTTTCAAGGAATTCATCGATATCATCTTCTCAATATAAAATCCCTGCTCCTCACCTTTTAAGCAGACGTATACATCAACACCGCACACTGCACCTGTTTCTGTAATTTCTTTAATTTTTGATGTTATCTCTTGTTTATTCATGAATTTATCCTTCCTTTCTGATAACTAAAACATTATCCTCTATCTTCTTGTACTCTATTGTGTTGCGACTATCCATATTGCCTCTTATCAATGCAATATACTCTCCATCTGGCAAATGCTCATTATCAACAAATTTAAATTTATACACCTTATATTTCAGTATTATTAGTACTGGGTTTTGATAGTATAAATTGGTTTTCGACAACAAACATATTATTATAACACCTAGAAAAATCATCAATAATAAACCATTCCACGTCGAAATATCGTTAACCAACAATGGCAAAATAAGTGTAAGAAAGAAATTCAATCCGGCATCTTTTCTTCTTTGATATCCTTAACTTCATAACCCCCAACTACGTCATATCGTTGAAAACATACAAATTTAATAAATATGATCAAAGACACAATAACCCAAATCAAACAAATCCACATTCCTATATATAACGGCAAATGTTTATAAATCATCT
>ENA-OQJH01001274-OQJH01001274.1-human-gut-metagenome-genome-assembly--contig:-NODE-1274-length-10902-cov-1.771508_pt1 | contig 10902 bp, 11 predicted proteins | sample MGYA00242597_ERZ504763 | MGnify/ENA primary metagenome ERZ504763 (study PRJEB26092, sample SAMD00036359) | human gut metagenome | host: Homo sapiens | study: EMG produced TPA metagenomics assembly of... | reverse complement strand
CTTTGAATTCCGAGAAATTTTCTCAGAGCTACAATTTTTTCAATTTTCATCGTTTTCTATTGTTTTTGAATAAGATTCTGCAAAAGTACGGACTTGACAGGGAGTGAGAAATCACTATAATAGGTATTCTTTTTGAGCCTATTCCCTATATGTCGTTAGTCGACCTTATATTATAACAACGGGACGATGTTTTTGTTTGAGTGTGGCGGGGTGAATTTGCAGGATTTTAATCTTCGATAATAACCCCTAACAGTGGAAGCAATCCATAGCTGCAAGGAGGTGATGACAGCCCTTTCAGATCACTGATGTTGAGCGTGATTCCGCTGATGCGGGAAGTGCGCAAATCTATTCCGCGGAGCGAAGCATGTGAGAAATCGGCTTCTACAAGGTCGCAACCGTCAAAAGCGACAGATGAAAACGGCAGTCGTTCAGAGTTCCGTTGCGGAGCTGGCTGTGTGCGAAACGTACCTGATTCATTTTACTCATGGCGAGGTTGATGTAACCGGCATTGCAGTCGTGCAGCAAGACATGATTCATCGTTGTTTCAGATAAATTGGTACCCAATAGTTTGCAGGAAATGAATTCTACCCGGTAGAGCGAACTTTCAGCAAAAGAGATGTTGGATAAATCACAGTTCTCGAACCTGACATCGGTCAGTTGGGAAGAATGGAATTTACATTCGCTGAATGTCTGATTTTGGAAAGTACAGTTCTTGAAACTTTTATAAGATTTGTCGATACCTTCTTCTTTTCCTTTACAGAATAAAAGATGAGAGACGGTTTCTTCTCTGTCGAGCCATTCCTGTAGGGTAGTAGTACTGACTTCCTGCTCTTCCATCATGGGAGGAACAACGCGGACGGGTTTGATTGGGTTTCTTTTCATCATGCCTTTCCCACATATCCGCCGGCTACCACAGCGGCCAATCCTATACCTATACTTATTAATGTATATAGAATAAATACTCCGTAAAATTCTCCTTTCAGTAGACTTACGCCGTCACTGGAGAAAGTAGAGAACGTTGTGAAACCTCCACATAAGCCCGTTGTCAGAAACAAACGGACTTCGAACGGAAGGTGAAACCGTTCTGAAAGGCATAAAACAGGCCGATAAGAAAACTACCGAGGAGATTGACAGTGAAAGTAGCCCATGGAAAATGGTAGGGGACGATTCGTTCGTGCATTAACAACTGAATGAAATAACGCAATGCACTACCCGTGCCTCCGCCGATAAAGATATAGATAACTTCTTTGCTCATTTGATTGAAAGATTGATATTATTTAGGCGACTTCAAAATCCTTTTCGAGTTGCTCGAAACCTCCGGGATAAATTAAGGCGTTGTGCCATATGAATAATAAAATGTTTATTGTGATTGAGATAATAATCTGCAAATATAGAAAGATTATGCAATATTCATATTTAATCCTTTTAATTTATTCACCATAGACACTATATTTTTTCTAGTCTCAAATATGTTATCTACTTTATTATTAAATACTTATTCTGTTTTTGGTTCTGTATCCCTCTATATTTTATTTATAAAGAAAAACACCTCTTGTGTTTCCGGTCTATCTTTGCCATACGATTATTAACTAACTCATTTATATCATGAAGAACATGAAATAGGAACTGTAATAGGGCTCTGTCTGTTGCTCTTTTTTTCTTCGGCACATCAGCTAAAGCCGAAAGTATCACTTCTCCTGACGGACAATTAAAGCTTAATTTCTCTGTCAATGCGCAAGGAGAACCGGTGTACGAACTCTCTTATAAAGGAAAAGAAGTAATTAAACCTTCGAAACTGGGATTGGAATTAAAGAATGATCCGGGACTGATGAACGGATTCACGCTGATCGATACGAAAACTGCTACTTTTGACGAAACATGGCAACCTGTGTGGGAGAGGTGAAATCCATCCGCAACCATTATAATGAAATGGCTGTCACCTTGAATCAAAAGGCACAAGATCGTAATATGATTATTTGTTTTCGTCTTTATAACGATGGCTTGGGATTCCGTTATGAATTTCCACAGCAGAAAAATCTGAATTACTTCGTTATCAAAGAAGAACATTCTCAATTCGCTATGGCTGGCGATCATACAGCTTCTGGATTCCCGGCGATTATGATACGCAGGAATATGACTATACCGAATCCAAACTTTCAGAAATTCGCGGATTATTGCAAGGGGCAATTACTCCAAATGCTTCTCAAACACCTTTCTCTCCGACAGGTGTACAAACTTCCCTGCAAATGAAAACGGCCGATGGATTGTATATCAATCTGCATGAAGCCGCTTTGATCGACTATTCTTGTATGCATCTGAATCTGGACGATCAGAACCTGGTTTTTGAATCATGGCTGACTCCTGATGCGAAAGGAGATAAGGGGTATATGCAGACTCCCTGCCGTTCACCCTGCGTACGGTGATTGTAAGTGATGATGCCCGTGATATTCTGGCTTCTAAATTGACTCTGAACCTGAATGAGTCTTGTATTTATGAAGATGTTTCTTGGATTAAGCCGGTGAAATATATCGGAGTGTGGTGGGAAATGATCACCGGAAAAGGTTCCTGGTCGTATACGGATGATGTTTATTCGGTGAAACTTGGACAGACGGATTATTCCAAAACAAAGCCAAACGGACGCCATTCAGCCAACAATGATAAAGTGAAACGTTATATCGATTTTGCTTCCGAACATGGATTCGACCAGGTATTGGTGGAAGGCTGGAATGAAGGTTGGGAAGACTGGTTTGGAAATTCGAAGGATTATGTCTTTGATTTCGTCACTCCGTATCCTGATTTTGACGTGAAAATGCTCAATGCGTATGCAAAGGAAAAAGGGGTGAAGCTGATGATGCATCACGAGACCTCTGCTTCTGTACGTAACTACGAACGTCATCTTGATAAGGCATATCAGTTTATGATAGATAACGGGTATAATGCTGTGAAAAGTGGATATGTAGGTAACATTATTCCTCGTGGGGAGCATCATTACGGACAGTGGATGAATAACCATTATTTATATGCGGTAGAAAAAGCTGCCGAATATAAGATATGTGTAAATGCCCATGAAGCAACCCGTCCCACAGGATTATGTCGTACCTACCCGAATCTGATTGGTAACGAATCGGCTCGTGGCACGGAATATGAAGCTTTTGCAGGCAACAAACCGTTCCATACCACTTTGCTTCCTTTCACCCGTCAGATTGGCGGACCGATGGATTATACGCCGGGTATTTTTGATACCAAACTATCTTTTCTGTCGGGCGATCACAGCTTTGTACGTACTACTTTAGCTAAACAATTAGCACTTTATGTAACGATGTACAGCCCTTTGCAGATGGCAGCTGACCTTCCGGAAAGCTACGAACGCCACATGGATGCGTTTCAATTTATCAAAGAGGTAGCTGTTGATTGGGATGACAGCAAGTATCTGGAAGCAGAACCGGGAGATTATATCACGGTTGCCCGTAAAGCGAAAGGCACTGATAACTGGTTTGTAGGTGGCATCACCGACGAAAATCCCCGTACCTCTGCTTTTACGCTTGATTTTCTTGAACCGGGAAAACAATATGTAGCCACTCTTTATGCTGACGGAAAAGATGCTGACTTTGAAAAGAATCCGACCTCTTATCAGATAAAAAAAGGATTGGTGACAAACAAGAATAAGATGTCTGTGAAGCTGGCACGCAGTGGAGGGTTTGCGGTAAGTCTGATAGAAGCAACTCCCGCCGACTTGAAAACAATCAGGAAATGGAAATAAGATTCAGGTAAAAAGATTGTTTACGGATTCCTCGTTTTTTAATAAATATTAGTTGTGCTTCGCAAAGAAACTAAAAACTTTGCGGAGTACTTTTTTTATAGGACGGATTCTTTTTTGTACTTTTGCGCCATCTTTTTTAAAACATCATCAATAAAGAGAACAACATGGGAGGTTTTTTCGGAACAGTCTCGAAAACTAGTTGCGTGACTGATTTATTCTATGGCACAGATTATAACTCACATCTGGGTACCAACGAGGAGGACTCGCAACATACAGTGAGGAAAAAGGGTTTATCCGCTCCATTCACAATTTGGAAAGTACTTATTTCCGAACCAAATTTGAAGGAGAACTAGACAAATTTAAAGGAAACGCCGGCATCGGCATCATTAGCGACACAGATGCACAACCTATCATCATCAATTCTCATCTCGGGCGTTTCGCCATTGTCACAGTCGCTAAAATAGCCAATATCCAGGAATTGGAAGAAGAACTTCTCAGTCAAAACATGCACTTCGCCGAACTTAGTTCGAGCAACACCAACCAGACGGAACTTATCGCATTACTTATTATACAAGGTAGAACCTTTGCTGAAGGTATCGAAAATGTGTTTAATCACATTAAAGGTTCTTGCTCTATGCTGCTCCTGACAGAAGATGGTAGCATCATCGCTGCCCGTGACCGATGGGGACGTACTCCGGTAGTGATTGGAAGAAAGACGGTGCTTATGCTGCAACGAGCGAATCGTCCAGCTTCCCGAATCTGGATTATGAGATTGAGAGATATTTAGGTCCCGGTGAGATTGTTCGCATGTATGACGATCACATCGACCAGCTTCGCAAACCCAATGAGGATATGCAAATTTGCTCGTTCCTGTGGGTGTACTATGGTTTCCCGACTTCTTGCTATGAAGGAAAGAATGTGGAAGAAGTGCGTTTCACCAGCGGATTGAAAATGGGGCAGACGGATGAATCGGAGGTGGATTGCGCTTGTGGTATTCCTGATTCGGGAGTGGGTATGGCTTTAGGATATGCCGAAGGAAAGGGAGTTCCCTATCATCGTGCTATCTCGAAATATACACCGACGTGGCCGCGCAGCTTTACTCCCAGCAATCAGGAGATGCGTTCGCTGGTAGCCAAGATGAAGCTGATTCCAAACCGTGCGATGTTGCAAAATAAACGTTTGTTGTTCTGTGACGATTCGATTGTACGGGGAACTCAACTGCGTGATAACGTGAAGATTCTGTATGATTATGGAGCAAAAGAGGTACACATGCGTATCGCTTGTCCGCCATTGATTTACGCTTGTCCGTTTGTCGGTTTCTCGGCTTCCAAAAATGCATTGGAGTTGATAACCCGCCGCATTATCAAGGAATTGGAAGGTGATGAAAATAAGAATTTGGAGAAATATGCTACTACCGGTTCGCCGGAATACGAAAAGATGGTTAGCATTATTGCCGAGCGTTTCGGACTAAGTTCATTGAAGTTTAACACGCTGGAAACGTTGATTGAGGCTATCGGATTACCTAAATGCAAAGTATGTACACATTGCTTTGATGGTAGCAGCCACTTTTAAAGCAGTAAAATAGGATATTTAACTATCCGGATAAAAGCATACAATAAAAAAGAGCCGTGAATTGCTTTGTAATTCACGGCTCTTTTTTACCTTTACGGCACTATAAACTATCAAATTGTAAATTGTAAATCGTTAAATCGTAAATAGAAATGACTTTAGTAGACAGATTTTTAAAGTATGTAAGCTTCGATACACAATCTGATGAATCGACTGGGCTTACTCCAAGTACTCCGAAGCAGATGGTTTTTGCTGAATACTTGAAGAAAGAGTTGGAATCTTTGGGATTGGAAGATATTACTTTGGATGAGCATGGCTATCTTTTTGCTACACTTCCTGCCAATATAGATAAAGAAGTACCCACTATCGGATTTATTGCCCACATGGATACAAGTCCTGATATGACAGGTAAAGATGTCACTCCGCGGATTGTGGAAAAATATGATGGCTCGGATATTGTGCTTTGTGCTGAAGAGAATGTGATTCTTTCTCCGTCGCAATTCCCGGAATTGCTGGATCATAAGGGAGAAGACTTGATTGTAACCAACGGAAAAACGTTGCTCGGTGCCGACGACAAAGCGGGTATTGCGGAAATTGTATCTGCGGTGGTTTATCTGAAGGAACATCCTGAAATCAAGCACGGTAAAATCCGTATCGGTTTCAATCCTGACGAAGAAATCGGTGAAGGTGCTCATAAATTCGATGTAGAGAAATTCGGTTGCGAATGGGGGTATACGATGGATGGAGGTGAAGTAGGGGAGTTGGAGTTTGAGAACTTTAATGCCGCTGCCGCAAAAATAACCTTTAAAGGGCGTAATGTGCATCCGGGATATGCCAAGGATAAGATGATTAACTCTATCTACCTTGCCAATCAGTTTATCATGATGCTTCCCTCACAGGAAAGGCCGGAACATACGACCGGCTATGAAGGATTTTATCACTTGATCGGTATTCAGGGAGATGTGGAGCAAAGCACTGTGTCTTATATCATCCGCGATCATGACCGTGCAAAATTTGAGGACCGCAAAAAAGAGATGGAACGTCTGGTAGCTCAAATGAACGCTGAATATGGAGCTGGTACTGCGACACTCGAACTGCGCGACCAGTATTATAATATGCGTGAGAAAATAGAACCGGTAATGCACATCATCGATACTGCTTTTGCAGCTATGGAAGCCGTTGGCGTGAAACCGAACGTAAAACCGATTCGTGGAGGTACGGATGGTGCGCAGCTCTCTTTCAAAGGATTGCCTTGTCCGAATATCTTTGCCGGTGGTCTGAATTTCCACGGACGTTACGAATTCGTACCTATCCAGAATATGGAAAAGCTATGAAAGTGATCGTGAAAATAGCTGAACTGGTAGCTTCCAAATAAAAAAGGTGGTAAACACAGGTAATACTTAAAACTTAATACTTGATTAATACTTAATACTTTAAAATAATGAAAACCACTCCGTTTACAGAGAAACATATCATACTCGGTGCTAAGATGCACGAGTTTGCAGGTTATAATATGCCTATTGAGTACTCTGGTATCATTGACGAACATCTGACTGTTTGTCAAAGTGTCGGTGTATTTGATGTGTCGCACATGGGAGAATTTTGGGTGAAAGGACCACAAGCATTAGCCTTTCTGCAGAAAATAACTTCCAATAATGTGGCGGCATTGGCTCCGGGTAAAATACAATATACCTGTTTTCCAAATGAAGAGGGAGGTATTGTAGATGATTTGCTGGTGTATCAGTACGAGCCGGAAAAATACATGCTGGTAGTCAACGCTGCATAGGAAAAAAGACTGGAACTGGTGTGTTTCTCACAATACGGAAGGGGCCGAGTTGGAAAACTCTTCGGACAACATAGCTCAACTCGCTGTACAGGGCCCGAAGGCTGTTCTAGCTCTGCAAAAGTTGACGGACATTGATCTTGCTTCTATTCCATATTATACATTTAAAGTTGGAACGTTTGCAGGTGAAGAGAATGTGATAATCTCCAATACGGGTTATACCGGTGCGGGAGGTTTCGAACTTATTTCTATCCGTCTGTTGCTGATCGTATATGGAAAGCGGTTTTTGAAGCTGGTGAGGAATACGGCATTAAACCTATCGGTTTGGGAGTCGTGATACACTTCGGTTGGAAATGGGCTTCTGTCTGTATGGTAATGACTTGGATGATACTACTTCTCCGATAGAAGCCGGACTGGGCTGGATTACTAAGTTTGTGGAAGGTAAGGATTTTATCAACCGTCCGTTGCTGGAAAAACAGAAAATGGAAGGTGTTACCCGTAAACTGGTTGGTTTTGAAATGGTTGACCGCGGGATTCCCCGCCATGGCTATGAACTGGTAAATGCTGAAGGCGAGCAAGTGGGAGTGGTTACTTCCGGTACGATGTCGCCTACCCGTAAAATTGGTATCGGTATGGGATATGTAAAGCCGGAATATAGTAAGGTGGGCACGGAAATCTGTATTGATATGCGTGGTCGGAAGTTAAAAGCAGTGGTAGTGAAACCTCCTTTTAGAAAATAAGAAATAAGCTGGTTGTTGTGTATAGCCCCGGATAAGTATCGACTCTATCCGGGGCTAACTTATTTTAGGACGTTATTGCAAAACATATCAGTAGATATGTTGTTTATCCCATAGAAATAATATAATTTTGTCATCAAATACGATGAAATAATGTCTCAATTACCTACTCTTATAGCTGACCTCGCACTGATATTGATCTGTGCCGGTGTTATGACTTTGTTGTTTAAGAAGTTGAAGCAACCTCTGGTCTTGGGATATGTAGTTGCCGGATTCCTGGCAAGTCCGCATATGCCGTATACTCCTTCAGTGATGGATACTGCCAATATTAAGACTTGGGCGGATATTGGTGTTATTTTCTTGCTGTTTGCTCTTGGTTTGGAATTTAGTTTTAAGAAGATTGTCAAGGTGGGTGGTTCTGCCATCATTGCTGCCTGTACCATCATCTTTTGTATGATTTTGTTGGGTATAGGAGTCGGTATGGGCTTTGGCTGGCACCGGATGGACAGTCTGTTTCTGGGTGGTATGATTGCGATGTCGTCTACCACTATTATTTATAAAGCTTTTGACGATTTGGGATTAAGGAAGAAACAGTTTACCGGACTAGTGTTGAGTATCTTGATTTTGGAAGATATTTTGGCTATTGTATTAATGGTGATGCTTTCCACTATGGCGGTAAGCCAACATTTTGAAGGTACCGAGATGTTGGAGAGTATCGGGAAATTATTGTTTTTCCTTATTCTGTGGTTTGTTGTCGGTATCTATCTGATTCCTGAATTCTTGAAACGCTGCCGGAAATTGATGGGAGAGGAGACTCTGCTTATTGTGTCGTTGGCACTTTGCTTCGGCATGGTAGTGATGGCAGCTCATACAGGTTTCTCTGCTGCATTTGGTGCATTTATTATGGGCTCTATTTTGGCAGAAACGATTGAAGCGGAATCCATAGACCGGCTGGTGAAGCCTGTTAAGGACCTTTTCGGAGCTATCTTTTTCGTATCGGTTGGTATGATGGTAGATCCGGCAATGATTGTAGAATATGCTGTTCCTATTATAGTAATCACTTTGGCTGTTATTTTGGGGCAGTCTGTTTTTGGTACTTTCGGTGTCATACTTTCCGGAAAACCATTAAAGACGGCTATGCAATGCGGCTTTAGTTTAACGCAGATCGGTGAATTTGCATTTATTATTGCCTCTTTGGGAGTCTCCTTGCATGTAACGAGTGATTTTCTGTATCCGATAGTAGTAGCAGTCTCTGTCATTACTACTTTCCTAACTCCTTACATGATTCGTTTAGCCGAGCCGGCTTCTACTTTTGTAGATGCACATCTTCCGGAATCATGGAAAAAATGATGATGCGTTACTCTTCCGGTTCGCAAACAGCACTCAATCATGAGAATTTGTGGAAGAAGCTAATCTTGGCAATGGTACGTATTACGGTCGTTTATTCAATTGTCAGCATATCGATTGTTGCACTTTCTTTTCGTTTTGTCGTGCCATTCTTTAAAGAGAATCTGCCTCATTTCTGGGCGTCTTTATTAGGAGCCGTATTTATCATTCTGTGTATTGCCCCTTTCTTGCGTGCCATCATGGTGAAAAAGAACCATTCGGTCGAGTTTATGACTTTATGGCATGATAATCGTGCTAATCGTGCACCATTGTTATCAACAATCGTGATTCGCATTATGATAGCAGTGCTTTTTGTCATCTTTGTTATTTCCGGATTATTTAAGGCGTCTATCGGCTTGATTATTGGTGTGGCCGTACTTGTCGTTTTGCTGATGGTATGGTCTCGCCGTCTGAAGAAGCAATCGATACTGATTGAACGTCGCTTTTTTCAGAATCTTCGTTCCAGAGATGTACGTGCAGAGTATTTGGGAGAGAAAAAACCGGAATATGCCGGGCGTTTGTTGTCACATGATTTACATCTTGCTGATATGGAAATTCCGGGTGAATCTTGTTGGGCAGGAAAGACATTGATGGAACTGAATCTGGGAAAGAAGTTTGGAGTTCATGTGGCTTCTATCCTTCGTGGAAAGAGGCGTATTAATATTCCGGGTGGTTCTGTCCGACTGTTTCCTATGGATAAGATACAGGTGATAGGAACAGATGAACAATTGAACGTCTTTAATGAAGCGATGCAAAATGGAGCGAAGATAGACTGGGAGGTCTATGAAAAGAGTGAAATGGCTTTGAAGCAATTTATCATTGACAGTGATTCTGTTTTTCTGGGTAAAACGATTCGTGAATCGGGTATTCGCGACAAATATCATTGCATGATAGCGGGCGTTGAGAGTGAAGACGGTACGTTGATGGTTCCCGATGTAAATGCTCCGCTCGAAGAAGGTGATGTTGTTTGGGTGGTAGGTGAAAAAGAGGATGTATACCAATTAGTCGATCAAAAAAACGAAAAAGTACAAGCCGGATAAGAATGGAATACTTATTTTTGCAACGATAAAAACTTAAAATAATAATATCATGAAGAGTGATCCGAAAGAATGTCTGTATTGCCAGAACAATGAAACGCTGCATAATCTGATGATTGAGATAGCGCAATTGAGTGTGTCACGTGTGTTTCTGTTTAAAGAACAAACCTATCGTGGACGTTGTCTTGTTGCTTACAAAGACCATGTGAACGATTTAAATGAATTGAGTGATGAAGACCGTAATGCTTTTATGGCAGATGTAGCGCGTGTCACTCGTGCCATGCAAAAAGCTTTCCAACCGGAAAAGATTAATTATGGTGCTTACTCGGATAAATTGTCTCATCTACATTTTCATTTAGCGCCTAAGTATGTGGATGGACCTGATTATGGAGGTATATTCCAAATGAACCCAGGGAAGGTTTATCTGACTGATGAAGAATATCAGGAATTGATTGATGCTGTTAAGGCAAACCTATAAACGGTAAATTTTGCGGGGTGCCTGAAAGGGCTTAATTATATAGCGTAGGGCAACGCCCTACGAAAAAACGGTAATCTGAATTTGCGCCCTGAAAGGGCATAATTGTATACAGTTCCGCCCTTTCAGGCTTGTGGCTGGTGTGTTTTTTTCGT
>ENA-OQJH01001273-OQJH01001273.1-human-gut-metagenome-genome-assembly--contig:-NODE-1273-length-10908-cov-1.333550_pt1 | contig 10908 bp, 20 predicted proteins | sample MGYA00242597_ERZ504763 | MGnify/ENA primary metagenome ERZ504763 (study PRJEB26092, sample SAMD00036359) | human gut metagenome | host: Homo sapiens | study: EMG produced TPA metagenomics assembly of... | reverse complement strand
TTTGCTCCGCAGCTGAATTTCACAGTTTATGCAGCAACCAAAGCATATGTGAAAGTTTCTCTATTGCATTGCGGCAGGAGCTGTCCTATCAAGGGATCAAGGTGATCGCAGTATGTCCAGGACCAGTAAAAACGGAGTTTTTGACCGTGCATATGAACAGGAAGAGATGAAATTTTATAAGAAATTCGTAATGGCAGATTCAAAGAAGTTGTAAGAAAAGCAATCCGTGATGCGAGAAAAAACAAAGCAGTATCTGTTTATGGAATGACGATGAAAGTAACTAGGGTTATCTGCAAGCTTCTTCCTGGAAGATGGATTGCAAAAATTATGGGTAAATAAGGATATAAAATGAGAGAATTAAACATAACGACAAGAGAAGAAGGGCAGAGATTAGATAAGATTCTTTCGAAATATTTAAATAAAGCTCCAAAGAGTTTTGTATACAAGATGCTTCGAAAGAAAAATATCAAGTTAAACGGCAAAAAAGCAACGGGAAATGAGAAATTATCTCAAGGAGATCAGGTGTGTATTTATCTTGCAGAAGATACGATCAACAAGTTCCGTGAAGAAGTTAAAGCAGGAAAGCAAAAGATCAAACTTGATGTTTTATATGAAGATGAGAATGTCATTATGGTCAATAAACCATGGGGAATTTTGTCACAGAAATCAAAACCAGAGGATATTTCCATCAATGACCAGATCATCCATATGCAGTGAACCAAGGGTTGATCAGTGAAAAGGAATTGCAGGTAGTAAAACCATCAATCTGTAACCGATTGGACCGCAATACAACAGGAATCATCATTTGTGGGATTTCTATGGAAGGATTACAGACGATGGCAGAAATGTTAAAACATCGTGATATGGAGAAATATTATCTCTGCATCGTAAAAGGAAAACTTGAAGGATCACAAAAAGTCAGTGCTTATTTAAAGAAACATGAAAAAACAAACAAGGTAAAGGTATCAAAACAGGAGATCGCAGGAGCAAGCCATATTGAGACAGCTTATGAGCCAGTGATATCAAATGATGAATTTACACTATTGAAAGTCGAACTGATCACAGGAAAGACCCATCAGATCCGAGCGCATCTTGCAAGTATTGGACATCCGTTGATCGGAGATTTTAAATATGGCGATAAAAAGATCAATCAGGAGATGAAACAGAGATTTGGATTAAAAGACCAGCTGCTACCATTGTACAGAGATTGTTTTCCACGAGATATGAAAAACGTGCAAATTTATCCGGAAAGAAAATTCAGGCACCACTTCCGAAGCGATTTGAAATGATCAAAAATGACTTGTTTGGGAGAGAGTAGTCATGGCAGAGGATAAATGGAATGTAAAGGGACTTCGAGGATCGGTTCTTGAAGAGCTGATCAATTATACGAATGAAAAATATCGCCAGCAGAAACTTGCTCTTGTACAGAAAATACCGACATCGATCAAACCAGTCAGATTGATAAGACAAAAACGCCATATCACACTTGCTTATTTTGATCAGAAAAGTACTGTTGATTATATTGGGGTTGTACAGGGGATTCCCATTTGTTTTGATGCGAAAGAATGTGCAAAAGATATATTCCCACTTCAGAATATTCATGAACATCAGGTAGAATTTATGAGGCAGTATGAAGAACAAGGCGGTATTAGTTTTCTTTTGATCTATTTACATCAAGCATGTCTGCTATTATATGTCATTTCAGGAGATGATGAAGTACTGGAATCGTGCAAAAGAAGGTGGAGTGAAACATTTCAAATATGAAGAATTAGACATAGGATTTTTTGTTCCGTTAAAGCAGGGAATGATCCTTCATTATCTGGAATGTCTGCAAAAAGTATTAGAGCAAAAAGATCAATAAGATTCGTGTCGAAAACATTGACGAGAAGCGAAATTTTGCGTATAATATAACATTGACGAAAAAGAAAAGCTGTGGATTTTAAACCGCAGAGCAGAAAAGGATAGATTTTATGATCAGAAGCATGACAGGATTTGGACATGGGGAAGTGTCCAATGACAAGAATCAGAAGGTCACAGTGGAGATGAAATCCGTCAACCACAGATATTGTGACATCTCATTAAAACTTCCCAAGAAATTAGCCATGTTTGAGGCAAATATCCGTAATATCATGAAAGAATACGCAAGTCGTGGAAAGATTGATATTTATGTGTCTTATGAAGATTTGTCAGAGACAGCGGTAAGTCTCCATTATAATCAGGCAATGGCAGAAGAATATATGCAGGTATTTAAAAAGATGCAGGAAGATTTTAACATTGAAACCAAGATCACTGCAGAAGCCCTCGCCAAATATCCAGAGGTTGTAACAATTGAGGAAGTACAGCAAGATGAAGAAGTATGGTGGAGTTGCTAGAAGCTGCATTAAGACAGGCTGCGGAAGAAGTTTGTAGAGACAAGAACGATTGAAGGAGCAAACCTTAAGAGAGATCTTTTAGGCAAACTTGATCAGATGGCAGCAGATGTGACGTTTATTGAGGAACGTTCTCCACAGATCATTGCGGAATACAGAAGCAAATTAGAAGAAAAAGTGAAAGAATTTTTAGAAGACTCAACGATCGAAGAAAACAGGATCGCAGCAGAGGTTACATTATATGCAGATAAGATCGCTGTTGATGAGGAAATTGTAAGATTGCAAAGTCATATCAGTTCTATGACAGATGTGTTGGAAAGTGATGAAAGCATCGGAAGAAAGCTTGATTTCATGGCACAGGAGATGAACAGAGAAGCGAATACGATCTTATCCAAATCAAGTGATGTCGATCTTGCGGATCATGCGATCGAACTGAAGACGAATGTTGAGAAGTAAGAGAGCAGATTCAGAACATAGAGTAAGATAAGAAGGGAAAGGTCATGGAAAAGAGAGGTTCATTACTGGTGATCTCCGGATTTTCTGGAGTTGGAAAAGGAACGGTGGCAAAGAAACTGGTAGAAAAATATGGATATAGTTTATCAATTTCTGCAACAACAAGACAACCAAGAGAAGGTGAAGTTGATGGCAGAGAGTATTTTTCAAGACCGTGGATGATTTTAAAAATCTGATCGATTATAATGGATTTATTGAATATGCCAGATATGTGGACAATTATTATGGAACGCCAAGAAGTTTGTGGAAGATGAACTTGCCGCAGGACATAATGTAATCTTAGAGATTGAGGTGCAGGGTGCATTTAATATTAAGAAGCAATATGAGGATGCATTGTTGATCTTTATTACAGCACCAAGTGCAGCTGCGATCAAAGAACGCTTAGTAGGCAGAGGCACAGAATCTGAGGAAGTGATCAATAAACGTTTAAATCGCGCCAAAGAAGAGTCAGAAGACATGGATAAATATGATTATATCGTGATCAATGATCAGGTAGAAGACTGCGCGGATCGAATTCATGCCATTGTGCAGGCAAAAGAATGCCTGCTTGGAAATAATCTTAAGTTTATAGAAGCAACAAAAAAAGAATTAGAACAGCTATAGGAGGAATTATTATGTTACATCCATCATATACAGAATTAATGAAGGTCATCAACGGTGACAGTGAAGAAGAGAAGTTATCTCAAGCCGTTATTCTATCGTGCTTGCAAGTGCAAAGAGAGCAAGACAGATCATCGCAGGAGATATGCCGTTAGTAGAAGAAAAAGATGGTGCAAAACCATTATCTACAGCTGTTGAAGAACTTTGGGAAGAAAAAGTTAAGATTCTCGGAGATGACGAAGAAGCAGAAGAATAGAAACAGTAAGGAAAACAGGGTGCTTAGGGATTCCTAAACACCTTATTTGTACAGACAGGGAGTTTTTTATGGACATTATTTTGTTACTTAAAACCGTATTACTTGGAATTGTTGAGGGGATTACGGAATGGTTACCGATCAGTAGTACAGGACATTTGATCTTAGCAGATGAATTTATCAAGCTGAACATGACAGCTGACTTTAAGGAAATGTTTGATGTTGTGATCCAGTTAGGTGCGATCATGGCAGTCGTTGTCTTATATTTCCATAAGTTGAATCCATTTTCACCGAAGAAGGATCACAATGAGAAGATGGATACGATCATTTTATGGACAAAGGTAATTCTTGCAGTATTTCCAGCAGCAATTATTGGTATTTTGTTTGATGACTGGTTGAACGATCATTTTTATAATCCACCAGTTGTAGCAGCAATGCTGATTATCTATGGTGTTTTATTTATCATTATTGAAAACCGCAACAAACGAAGCAGAAGAAGACCAATGAATGATCTTTCCAGATTATCCTATGGAATGGCACTTGGAATCGGTGTATTTCAGATATTGGCATTAATTCCGGGTACATCTAGATCTGGTGCGACGATTCTTGGAGGAATCTTGCTTGGATGTTCTAGAACAGTAGCTGCTGAATTTTCATTTTTCTTAGGGATTCCTGTGATGTTTGGAGCAAGCTTATTAAAGATCGTGAAGTTCGGTCTTGCATTTACATCAACACAGTTGATCGTACTGATCGTAGGAATGGTTGTATCATTCCTTGTATCAATCGTAGCGATCAAATTCTTGCTTGGATATATTAAGAAGAATGACTTTAAAGCATTTGGTGTATACCGAATCATACTCGGTCTGTTAGTGATCGTGTATTTTGCATTCATCAAATAAGGAGTTTGTAAAACATGGATAAGAATTTATTTCTAAAGAATATGGAAGAGATGATCCAGATCGCAAAGACGAATGGTAATCAGATCGACCACAAAGAATTATTAGATTATTTTAGCGATTATGAATTAAATGAAGAAGCGAAAAAACTTCTGATCGCAAGTTTTGTAGAAGCTGGGATTCGCGTTCTGGGTGTTGATGAAGCACAGATCGTTGCAGAAGAAGAGGCGAAAGAAAAAGCTGACATTTCGGAAGAAGAACAGGGTGCGATCCGATTCTATGAAGAAGAATTAGAACAGATGGATCTTCCGGGAGAAGAAGAGCAAAAAGAACTGATCCATGCATGGCTTGTAGAGAAAGGAGATGGAGAAGCAGTCATTGAAAGCTTTCTTCCACAGATTCTTGAAATTGCAAGAACACATACGGGGAAAGGTGTTTTATTCGGAGATCTTGTACAGGAAGGTAATATTGGTCTTTTGGAAGCAATGGCAATTTATCAGGGAAAAGACGCAGAAGGATTCCTTGCACATGCGAAGAGTGCAGTAGAAGATTCTATTTTAGATGCGATCGCAATGCAAAGAGGTTCTGACAGTGTTGGAGAAGCGATGGCGATCAAGGCAAATCGTCTGGATGATGCTTCTACTTTCTTATCAAAAGAGCTTGGAAGAGAACCAAAGATTGAAGAACTGGCAAAATATCTGTCCATGACAGAAGAGGAAGTCAAAGAGGTTATGAAAATATCCCTAGATGCTCTTTCAGTGATGGAAGCTGATATTAAACAGTCATAGAAGAAACAAATATCATATGGAACGCTTTGTGGAAGCAGATGGGAGGCTGATCTTATGAATATCCGAGAAAACAAGAACAGACAGAGATGGAATTATTAAGTCCGTATGCGACACAAAGCATCCGTACAAAAGGAAGAAAAAGCCTGAGGTGGAATGTGAGATAAGAACCTGTTTCCAAAGGGATCGGGATCGGATCGTCCATTGCAAGGCTTTTCGCCGTTTAAAAGATAAGACACAGGTATTTTTATCTCCAGTGGGCGACCATTATCGAACAAGGTTAATGCACACTTTGGAAGTATCGCAGAATGCCAGAACGATCGCAAGAGCATTAGATCTCAATGAGACATTGACAGAAGCGATCGCGCTTGGACATGACCTTGGGCATACACCGTTTGGACATGCGGGAGAACGAGTGTTAAATGAAATGAATCCAGCAGGATTTAAGCATAATGAACAAAGTGTCAGGGTTGCTCAGTGTCTGGAGAAGAATGGACAGGGATTAAATCTTACATGGGAAGTCTTAGATGGAATGAAAAATCATTCAATGCACAGCATGCCGCATACATTAGAAGGAAAAATTGTGCGGCTGGCAGACAAAATTGCATATATCAACCATGATATTGACGATTCCGTACGGGCTAAGGTTCTACGGGAAGAAGATCTTCCAAAAGAATTTACGGAAGTCCTTGGAACAACATATCGGGAACGGATCAATACGATGGTGCTTGATATTGTAAACATAGTGAGAATCTGAATGATATTGTGATGTCAAAGGAAGTAAGAGATGCAATGATCGGTCTTCGAAAGTTTATGTTTGAGAGAGTTTATGAAGAACCAAATACGAAGAAAGAAGAAGACAAGATCAAGAATATCATTGGTCCGTTATATGAGTATTATCTGATACATGTTGAGCAATTGCCAGAATATAATAAGAAGATGATCGATAAACCAGGAGATGTACCTGTGGCAGTTTGTGACTATATTGCTGGAATGACAGACCATTTTGCAATTGAGAAATATACTGAGATTTTTATCCCCAAATTTTTTATGCAAAAATAAGGAAATAAAAAAAAAAAGGTGTAGAATAAATAATATATAGAGGGATTTTTTAAGGAGGGACAAGCGTTGATTTATGGTGAAGAAATCATAGAAGAGGTGCGAAGCCGGAACGATATTGTTGATCTGATCTCGACGTATGTACCGTTGAAGAAAAAAGGCAGTTCTTATTTCGGTTTGTGCCCGTTTCATAATGAAAAATCACCCTCTTTTTCTGTGAGCCGAGATAAACAGATGTATTACTGCTTTGGCTGCGGAGCCGGAGGTAATGTTTTTACATTTTTAATGGAATATGAGAATTTTTCTTTCCCGGAGGCATTAAAATATCTGGCAGAGAGAGCTGGGATGGAACTTCCGGAAGAGGAATTGAATGAAGAAGCCAAACGAGCGATGGATGAAAAAGCCAGGCTTCGGGAGATGAATAAACTTTCAGCCAATTATTTCTATTATCTGCTTCACAGCAAGCGGGGACAGAAAGGGCTTGCATATTTAAAAGACCGTGGGATCACAGATGCTACGATCAAACATTTTGGTCTTGGATATGCTGATATTTATAATGATGACCTGTATCGATTTTTAAAGAGTAAGGGATACAGTGATGAAGATCTGAAAGATTCAGCTTTGGTGACGATCGATGAAAGACGTGGTGGAAGTGATAAGTTCTGGAACAGAGTGATGTTTCCAATCATGGATGTGAACAACCGCGTGATCGGCTTTGGAGGCAGAGTCATGGGAGATGGTTCGCCCAAATATTTAAATTCAAAAGAAACCAAATTATTTGATAAAAGCCGTAATCTTTACGGACTGAATTTTGCAAGAAGTTCAAGAAAGAAAGAGATTATCTTGTGTGAAGGATATATGGATGTTATTTCCATGCATCAAGCAGGATTTACAAATGCAGTCGCAGCACTTGGAACTGCATTTACAAGTGGTCATGGGACGCTGCTTAAGAGATATACAGAGAATGTCATTTTGTCATTTGACAGTGATGAGGCGGGACAGCGAGCGATATTACGAGCGATACCGATCTTGAAAGAAGCAGGACTTACGGTTCGTGTCCTTGATCTGACTCCGTATAAGGATCCCGATGAATTTATCAAAGGATTAGGAGCACAAGCACTGGAAGAACGAATCAGAAAAGCAATGAGCAGTTTTATGTTTCAGGTAAAAGTAGCCGCAGGAAGATATGATCAGACGATCCAGAGTCGAAGACACAGTTTCAACATGAAGCGGCTAAACTGCTGGCAACGATCGAAGAACCGCTAGAACGCAAGAATTATATTGAAGCTGTTTCAAGAGAATATTATATCGGGGCAAAAGATCTGGAAGATCTTGTGAATTATTATGGGACTTCTGGATACAGCAGTGCTCAGAGACAGCAGACAACACCGCGTCAGCAGGAGAGACGTCTGCAAGTGAATGAGGCAAAAGAAGAGAAGAAGAAACAGCCGCAGAAACTGTTATTGACATGGATGGTCAATGAGCCACAGTTATTTGACAAACTAGAAGGAATCATCGGCCCCGATGATTTTTATGAACAGATTTACCGTGGAGTGGCATTGTTACTCTTCAAACAATACGAAGAAGAGAAAGCAGTGATTCCAGGGAAAATATTAAATCAATATACAGATCTTGAAGACCAGAAGAAGATTGCAGAATTATTCAACACAACATTAAAGATCAGTCCATTAGCGGAAGATCGAGACAAGGCGTTGAATGATATCGTGCGAAGGGTCAAGGAAGACAGTATTGAACAACAGATGAACGCAACAAATGATATTTTGAAATGGCAGGATCTGATCAAGGAGAAAGCAAACCTTGCGAAACTGCATATTTCATTATAGGTTGGTTAAAATAGGAAGAGAAGAAAGGGACGAATTATGGAAGGTACAATGGAACAGTTCACCGAGAAACTTGCAGGTCTGGTGGAATTAGGGAAAAAGAATAAAAACTTTTGGAGTATGCACAGATTGATTCATATTTTAAGGATATGAAACTAAATTCTGATATGATGGAAGCAATCTATGATTATCTGGAACAAAATGGAATCGATGTGCTGACTCTTGCCGCAGTTGCAGACGATGATGAAGATCTTGATGATCCAATCGAAGATGAAACAGAAATTGCTGTTCCTGATGGTGTCAGCATCGAAGATCCAGTCCGTATGTATTTAAAAGAGATTGGTAAAGTACCTCTTCTTAGTGCAGATGAAGAGATCAAACTTGCACAGAGAATGGAAGAAGGGGATGAAGCAGCGAAGAAGAAACTGGCAGAAGCAACCTTCGTCTGGTAGTCAGCATCGCAAAACGTTATGTTGGACGTGGAATGCTCTTCCTTGACCTGATCCAGGAAGGAAATTTAGTCTTATTAAAGCCGTAGAGAAATTCGACTATCGCAAAGGATATAAATTCAGTACTTATGCGACATGGTGGATCCGTCAGGCAATCACAAGAGCGATTGCTGATCAGGCAAGAACCATCCGTATTCCAGTGCATATGGTAGAAACGATCAACAAACTGATCCGTGTATCCAGACAGCTTCTTCAGGAACTTGGAAGAGAACCTTCTCCAGAAGAAATCGCAGAGGAGATGGATATTCCAGTGGAAAGAGTTCGTGAGATCTTAAAGATCTCTCAGGAACCAGTATCATTAGAGACACCAATCGGTGAAGAAGAAGACAGCATCTTGGAGACTTCATTCAGGATGAGAATGTACCAGTACCAGCGGATGCAGCAGCATTTACGCTGTTAAAAGAACAGTTAGATGAAGTACTTGGAACACTGACAGAGAGAGAACAGAAAGTCTTAAGATTACGTTTTGGATTGGATGACAGCAGAGCAAGAACTCTGGAAGAAGTTGGAAAAGAATTTAACGTTACAAGAGAACGTATCCGTCAGATCGAAGCAAAAGCACTGCGTAAGTTAAGACATCCAAGCCGCAGCAGAAAGTTAAAAGATTATTTAGATTAAGGTATGATTATGGAATTATCAAACAGATTAGAAACGATCGCATCTTTTGTCACAGAAGGTTATGTAGTGGCAGATATCGGGACAGATCACGGATACATACCAATCTATTTAACAAGTAATGGAAACTGCCCGAGAGCTTATGCGATGGATGTAAATAAAGAACCATTAAGCCGTGCCAAAACACATATTGAAGAAGAGAATGCAGGAGAGGTTGTATCCTGCATTCTTTCCGATGGATTGCATGAACTGCCGCAAGATGATGTAGATTCTATTGTAATTGCAGGAATGGGTGGAGATCTGGTTGTCAGAATCTTAGAGCAGGACTTTGATAAATTAGCGAATGTAAAAGAACTGATCTTATCCCCACAGTCTCATTTAGAACGAGTGAGACATTTCTTAAATGATCATGGATTCCGGATTTTAGAAGAAGAATTTTTAAAAGAAGATGGAAAATACTACGTTGTGATCCGTGCAGTTCATGGAAAGCAACAGTATGACAAAGAGTGTTTTTATCGTTTTGGAGAAGAACTGATCCTCGCAAAACATCCAGTACTTCTTGAGTACTTAGATCAGGAATATGTCAAATATTCAAAAATAAAAGAAAGTCTTACAGACGATTCAAAAGAACACATCAGAAGACGAAAAGAAGAAGTGGAAGATTTACTTGGAGATATCATGGAGGCACTTTGTTATTATGAATTGTAGAGAACTGATCACATTTTTAGAAACAGAAGTTCCGTTAGAGACAGCAGAAGGCTGGGATAATCCGGGATTTCTTGTTGGAGATAAAGATAAAGAGATAAAGAAAGTTTTAGTTGTATTAGATATCACAAATGAAGTTGTAGATTATGCGATTGATCAAAAGGCAGATTTTATCCTTGCACATCATCCGATCATTTTTTCAAAGATCAACAAATGCACGAGTGATGATTTCCTTCAGAAGAAATTATTAAAACTGATCCGCCACGATATATGTGCATATGGAATGCATACATGTTACGATGTCTGCAGATGGGAGATCAAGTAGCAGATCGCTTGAATTTGAAGGAAATACAGGGACCAGTTGAGCTATCTAAAAGCCACAATGAGAAAGCGTTTGGAAAAGGAATAGGGATTGTTGCCAAGATTGAAGATGAGATCAGTGTTGGAGAATACGCAAAGAAGTAAAAGAAGCATTTTCTTTTGGAAAATGTTATGGTATTTGGCAATCTAGATACAAAGATCTCTAAACTTGCAGTTGTTCCAGGATCAGGGAGAAGTATGATCAGTGAAGCGAAAAGTACAGGAGCAGATGTATTTTTAACTGGAGATATCGGGCATCATGAAGGCTTGATGCAGTCGATATGGGAATGTGTGTGATCGATGCAGGACATTATGGATTAGAACAGGTATTTATTGATGATATGAAAGATCTGATCAGGACTCATTTCAGTGATATGAATGTGATCACATATAAGGCAGGAAG
>ENA-OQJH01001272-OQJH01001272.1-human-gut-metagenome-genome-assembly--contig:-NODE-1272-length-10911-cov-1.175909_pt1 | contig 10911 bp, 18 predicted proteins | sample MGYA00242597_ERZ504763 | MGnify/ENA primary metagenome ERZ504763 (study PRJEB26092, sample SAMD00036359) | human gut metagenome | host: Homo sapiens | study: EMG produced TPA metagenomics assembly of... | reverse complement strand
CAGTCTGATCAATGCCTCGCCGGACAGCCGGTATCCATTGTTTCAGATTTAAGGGAACCACCACAGATCCGGTCAAAAAAGCAATGGAGCTCCTTCCGCTGGGACCTGTTGTTCTGACCGATACTCCGGGACTGGATGACACCGGAGAGCTTGGAACCCTGCGTATCGAAAAACACAACAGATTTTAAATACCACAGATATTGCTCTGCTTGTCATTGACGGGCAGCTTGGCATAACTGAAGAAGATACCCGGATCTTACAGCAAATCCGCCAAAAACAGATTCCTTTTGTGATCGCTGTCAATAAAATGGATCTTGCCATAGCTTCTCCTGTTCTTCCGGATGAAATTTCCCGGGAGCAGATCCTGTATGTCAGCGCTGCCGCGGGAACACACATCCACGAACTAAAAGAACTGCTTGCAAAACAGCTCGGACAGACACCAAAAACCCGAAAAATCGTGGAGATCTCATCCATCCCGGAGACTTTGTCGTGCTGGTCATTCCCATTGACAAAGCTGCTCCGAAAGGCCGCCTGATCCTGCCTCAGCAGCAGACCATCCGGGATATTCTCGATCACGGAGCAACCGCAATTGCAGTGAGAGACAGTGAGCTTTCAGAAACGCTTAAAAACCTTGGAAGATCACCTGCTCTTGTCATCACAGACAGTCAGGTCTTTGATGCCGTCGCCAAAATCGTACCAAGAGAAGTACCGTTGACTTCTTTTTCAATTTTATTTGCCAGATACAAAGGAAATTTAGAACTTGCCGCCCATGGTGCACAGACCTGAAAACATTAAAAGACGGGGATCATGTACTGATCTGCGAAGGCTGCACCCATCATCGGCAGTGCGAAGACATCGGAACTGTCAAACTGCCCAGGATGCTGAAACAGTTTACACAGAAAGATTGCAGTTTACATTTACAAGCGGAATGGATTTTCCGTCAGATCTGTCTCCTTATCAGGTAATCATCCACTGCGGCGGATGCACGCTGACAGAAAAAGAAATGCAGTATCGATTAAATTGTGCCCGAGAGCAGGGTATTCCTATTACGAATTATGGAATTGCCATTGCGTATATGCGGGGGATTTTAGAGAGAAGTATGGAGTTATTTTAAAAAACAGGGGCAATCTGCCCCTGAATAAACTTAAAGTCAGTTTTGTGTAAAATTCGATATTTGCTCATTTATAGTTCTTATTTAACTCATAAGCTTTGATCTACTTTGACTTCGATTTCATCCACATCTTCCACACGTATCATTTTTACAATTTCCTGATTCTTTTATCTTTCAGAGAAATTTCAACCACTCCTCATCACAGTCCATCACATGACATTCAAACTCTGTTTTTCCGGCAAAATTGATTCCTTTTTCACTTGAAATTTTACAATCTCTTCCCACTAATTCTTCAATCAGTTTTGACATGATACTTTCTCTGCACCTTTCTTTTTCTAACTTTTTTACTTTCCTTTCAAGCTTTTTCACTTTATCAGGATATGACATATAACACAGCACTATAACAAATGCCAACACACCCAAATATTCCATATTGCCACCTTACTTCGCCGCCGGCAAAAATGGTGCCAGAACTCCTGCCACATTCGAAATCGGCATCGTCTGCAGCCAGATATGTCCCGGTCCGCTGACGACCGTGTTGAACACGCCTTCTCCTCCGAACAGCATATTCTTCACACCCGGCACACTCTGAATCTCCATGCTGCAGGTCGCATCCATTGCAGCCAGATATCCGGTATCCACCACAATCTGCTGCCCCGGCTGCAGCTCATATTCTACCACATGACCGTCAAATTCCAGAAATGCCATACCTCGTCCGGAAAGCTTCTGCATGATAAATCCCTCTCCGCCGAAAATTCCTGAACCGATCCGCTTCTGGAAGAAGATCGACAAATCCACTCCGGATTCTGCTGCCAGAAAACCAGACTTCTGTACTACGATTTCTCTCCCGGGCGCAACCTCATGTGCAACGATCTTTCCCGGAAAACTGGATGCAAACGCGATCATTCCGTGACCGCCTTTTGCAGTGTACGTGTTCTGGAAAATCGACTCTCCGGAAAACATCCTCCCGAATGCTTTGCCGATCCCGCCGTTAGTACTCGTCTCCATCTTCATATTCGGGGACATCCAGCTCATGGCTCCCTTCTCTGTGATCATCGTTTCTCCTTCTTCTAAAGTACAGATCACTGCCGGTAATGTTTCTCCTACGATTTCATATCTCATACGCATTCTCCTTATAGAATTGTATTATATTGTTAGTACAATTATAAACATTTTTCTTTGCTCTGTCAATCTGTGATTTATAACATTCTCGCGACTGAAATGAAAAAACAAGCAATCCCGCTGCAAATAAAAACAAAGACCCAAGAATCAGACCGATTACCAGTCCCGGTTTGCCTGACGGGAATAATTTCGTGCGATACCCCGGTGTTTTTGCATGAATCAGATAATTTCCGATATAGATCGCCCCGGGAGCCGCAGAAGCCATCATCAGGTACATCCCCACTGCCGGAAGCATATCCTGAGCACCCTGCGCAAGTGTCTGTGCCTCCATATACAGCTCCATCCTGGAATACACTCCCTGCATGGCATAAAGTAAAATGACAGGAAGTGCATTGTTAATAAAATGAAACAGCATGTTATAACACATATTTCCGGTTTCCCACAACAGATATCCCATCATCACCCCACCGATCGCCGTCGGAAAAAATCGAAAACATCTCCGTGGAACATCCCGAAAATGCAGCCACTGATCAACAGTACTGCCCATTTTCCAAGCCTTCCTCTCAGACTGCTGACAAATGTTCCCCGAAACAGAGCCTCTTCACAGATTGCCGGTGAAATTGCTACTGTAACAAAGGACAGCAGAAACGGACCTGCGGCAATGGACGATGACAGCCCGTCATTAACCTCCAGAATCTGCTCGGGGAAAAACAGGCTCAAGATCAAAAGCAGTACCATTTCACACAAAAACGTCCCTACCCAGATCAGAATTGTGCCTGCAATCCCCGAAAAATGAGGTTTCTTAAGCGGAAACACCTCCCGCAGATCCCCGCGAAACAAAAGGACAGCCCCCACTGCCACCCCAAGCAGAAGAAGCTCTCCTAGCAAAACTTCCATACATGCCAAACGGGGACAGCAATATCGGTGCTGCCACAAACAAAATAATCGCAGAGACCAGCAGGGTGAGTACACCCTGCCAGATCTTCAGCGGCTTTTTCACTTTAGATTCCTGTTTCATTTTCTCCATCCGGTACCTCCTGTCTCTTTGGAAACACAATTTCTGCTTTAAACAAATCTGCTTCCGTGGAGATCTGCAGAGTGCCGTGCTGTAATTCTACAAAGCTCTTTACAATCGCCAGACCAAGTCCGCTTCCCTCGGTATTTCTCGAAACATCCCCTCTTACAAAACGGTCTGTAATTTCATCTGTATTGAAATTCAGTTCCGCAGAAGACACATTCTTCATTGAGATCCGCACATCCTGTTCTGTCTCTTTCATATCAATATACACACGCGTATGCGGCATTGCATACTTCGTGATATTTACGATCATATTCTCGAAAATACGATATGTTTTCTGGCTGTCCAACCATAATACGATCTTATGTTCCGGCAGATTCCACTTCATTTCCAGATTTGCATTTCTGATATTACTATCATACTCCAAACCTACCTGTTTTAGCAAATCTACAATGTCAATTTTCATATAATGAAGAGTTACCGTTCTGCTGGTTGCCTTACTGATCTCAAACAGATCCTCGATCAGCACTTTCAGGCGCAGAGACTTTCTCTCCAGAACTCCGATGTATTCTTTTCTCTTTTCTTCATCCGTCTCATTTTTACCAGATCCACATACGTGATGATCGCTGTCAGTGGTGTCTTTAATCATGGGAAACATTGGTGATTAGATCTGTCTTCATCCGTTCACTCTTGACTTCCTCACTGACTGCTTTTTTAAATCCCGTCTGAATGCGTTTCAGTTCATTCTGAACCGGTGCGAAAATTCCCACGTCTCCTGTAATCGGGAAATCCAGATTTCCTTCTGCCAGCTGATTGGTCGATTTCAAAATGCCCTGATACTGTTCCTGCACCTTGTTGAGGTACTTTCTCAGGAAAATAAACAATACGACGGAATAAATGATCAACACCCAGATTCCATACATCCAGAACATACTGATCACAAAGATCACCGCAAAGTTAAGCAAGACGATGCGTAAAATGTTTTGTTGGTATTATCCCTGAAATCGATATGCAGCAAGGCCTCATATTGATGGCGGCAGAATGCTTTGAATGTTCTCCAGCATCCAAGAACAAGTTTTTTGATTTCCTCTGTCATGCTGTTCCCTCCATTCTTCAGCCACAATAAAAACTTCACACACAAGGACCTTTCTCTTAAGTACGATTTCTTCAGTACAAAAATCTCTCTGACGCATCCTGCCAGCCAGTACACCACTGTAAAATACACAAACCAGATCACTGCATTCGCTGCCAGAGAAATGGCATCATTCAGATTTTCTCCATAGCTTGCAGAAAAGATCTGAATAAACTTGTGACTGCATGTATTCCATATCATGATCGCCAGTGCACGGACACACGCCATCAGACAAAGTCCAATGATAAATGCAATTTCCAGCGGACATCTTCTGGGATCCACTATAGCGTCCTTTCCAGCGCCCGCTTCTTATACTGAGGAATCAAAAACGCTGCTGCTGCACTGAATACTGTAAAATCAGAACAGACCAGTTAAAGGACGGCTGCTGCATCAGTTCATCTACATACATATATGCATACATATCATTCGATGTCTCATACTGCTCCAGATAAGCCTCCAGATTCTGTTCTGTCATCGCATACATGATCTGCACCTCCGACGGAGTCGAAATATAAGACGCCGCTGAATAAACGCTGTTGTCATACAGCCATTGCTCTGCCGTAAACTGGAGGTTTTATCATATGCTGTTCCGCCCACCTGGATATCGGAAATATCTCCGTCAACATCAAACGAAAAGCGAACACACAGTGCATACGTATCACCGTCAAACTCTTCCGGCAATTGCTTGACAGATTCATCAGAGGTCAGCATTGCGTTCCGGATTCATCAAAAATTCCATATTTCATGTACTTTTTCATCAATCCGAAACGACTGTTTCCATACTCTTCTATCACCTCGGAAGACTCCGTCTCATTCGAGATTTCATTATATAACAGATAATTCCCATCCAGAATCGGATCCAGCATATCCAGCATCTGCTCTTCTTTTCGCATCTCTTTTTGATCCTGATCTGTTATATAGGAAGAAAACGCCGGATAAAAAAGCAGCATTCCTACAGATGAGATTAACAGTACAATGACTGTCAGAAGATTTCCTCTTTTATTGTTGTTTTTCAATTTTGTATCCAACGCCCCACACCACCTTTAAGTATTTTGGATTTTTCGGATCCAGTTCAATTTTTTCCCGGATATTCCGCACATGCACCATGATCGTATCCGTATTGATCGCCTTTTCCTGCCATACCCGCTCATAAATTTCCTCGGCAGAAAATACTCTCCCCGGATTCTTGGCAAGAAGAAGCAGAATTTTATATTCGATCGGTGTCAGCTTTACCGGTTTTCCGTCAATTGACACTTCCACAGTGTCCTCATTGATCTCCAGGCCACCGATCACATGCACATTTTCACGAACTTCCAGCTTTTCCATAAATCTTCTGTATCTGCGAAGCTGGGAATTGACTCTCGCCATCAGTTCCATCGGCGTAAATGGTTTTGTGACATAATCATCTGCACCGATGTTCAGTCCCATGATCTTATCTACTTCCTCGGATTTTGCCGATAACATAATCACCGGAAAATCATATTTTTCTCTCAGCTTCATCGTCATCCGGATTCCATCCATTCTCGGCATCATAATGTCCACGATCGCCAGATGGATATCCTCTTTTTCCATGACTTCCAGTCCTTCAATCCCATCTGCAGCCAGAAATACTTCGTAGCCCTGACTCTGCAGATAGATCTTAACACCCTCTCTGATTTCTTTATCATCTTCCACAACCAAAATGTGATTCATTTCCATCTCTCATCTGTCTCCTTTTTCCTCATTTTACGCAGTCACGCATCTTTTAACAGTATACCACATTCTGAGATTTCTGCCCTTGTCGGAAGGTCAGGAATTTGTTTTTTATTAACTTCTCCATAATCGTGAACTGCGACGCTGATTTCGAAAACGGAAGTGGAATCGCATAGTGGTCCCATCTCCAGAACAGCCGAAGACATCCATGATAGGAAACTGAAATTCCCACAAAAGACTCCTGTGCCTGCTCTGCCAGATAAAATGCCAGCTTTTCGGCTCATGCCTTGGTCCCCGCGGTCCGTCCAGCGCCACCGCAATGGAACGCGTCTGCTCATAAGAATCCTGTAGAATTTTTTTCAGTGCTCCAAACGCCGCAAATCCGTCGGGAACACGCAGGGCATGACCGCCGCATGCCTGCAGCATATGTTCAATATAATCCCCTCTTGTGTCTGCTGTCACAATGACATCTACCGGACTGGTTTTCCCGGACTAACTCCTCCAACACCAGATTCATCAAAAAACTGTCCTCATGCCAGAATCCAAACACCTGATTTCCTGTCACAAATTGGATTTCCTGCCATTCGATCGCAACCGTCTTTTTAAGAAGTTTTAAATAACCGGAGAACAGATACTGCAGAATGTTCTTTCCCACTTTTTGTATGCTCCTCATATCTCATTTCCTCTTTTCTTTCCATACACTGACGATATAATGTTTCTGCATGTGCAGCCAGCCTTGATGCCCGATAGCCTTCTGCGGTCTTTCGTGCCTCCATGCAAACCTGTCTGTAATCCGGACTCTGGATCAGCTCTGCCGCCTTATCGCTCCAGATTTCCACATCCTCTTCTGTCATATACCCGTTGATTCCATTTTTTACAACATCTTCCACGCCACTCGCCCGAACTGCCACAATCGGATTGCCTGCTGCCATAGCTTCTTCCAGAACAATCCCCTGTGTCTCTGATTTCGATGCGAACAAAAACAGCTCACTTGCATACAGATACTGCTTTACATCCTCATTCGATATATTTCCCAGAAAGACCACGGTATCGGACAATCCCATCTGTTCTGCCAGTACTTCCAGTTCCTTCCTCATACTTCCCTCACCCAGAAGCAGCACACGAAACGAAAATGGCAGCTTCTCTTTCAAACACCGGATTCCATTCAGGAGAAATATCGGATTTTTTTCTTCCTCCAGCCTTGAGACGGAACAGAATAAATGTCCGTTTTTCTCTTCCCCAAGATATTGTCTGCGGATCGTTTTTGTCTTCTCTTCATCCTCAATATAAAAACTGTCATCCAACCCGGTCGCAGCACTGCCATGGAACCTTCCGTACCGTTTTCCCGGATCCGGTTCTGCATTCCAGGTGTCGGCGCAAAGATCAGATCACATTTATTCGTAAACCATTTCATATATCCCGGGACACGGTGTCTTTGGCAAACCGGATCAGCTTTTTTCTCCACATCCCTGCCTTGCTCTTCTCTGAAAACGGAATATAATGCAGGTAGTCTTCATACCGTGTGTGATACGTATAAATAACCGGGATCTGATACTTTTGTCCAAGATACAATGCCTGCGTTCCCACAAACATCGGCTGATGCACATGAATACAGTCAAACTCGTGTTCCTTAAATCCTTTCCAGATTTCTCTGCTGACCAGCTTCGGATATACCATGCCGTTTTCCATCTTCTGACGCGTCACCTGAAACCGGATGACATCGTCCTCTTCCACCTGCCCGTAGCGTGGATCAAATCCATAATCCGGTGCGAAGACCGTCACCTTGTGTCCCTGTTTCCTCAATTCTTTTGCCAGCCGCTCCACGGAAATCGGAACTCCGCCGACAAACGGCTTATAGTTATTCGTAAGCATCGCAATCTTCATGACGTTTCCCCCTCTTCTATGCCAAAACACGAATGGCTGCTTCTCCAAAGAAATATCCGGCTCCTACAAACACCAGATTCCAGATCAGAATCCCCAGACAGGAACTGATGGTATATTTCACAAAATCCATTTTTACCATCCCTGCCGGAATCGAAATGATCGTACGCACCATCGGAAGCAGTTTACTCACAAACACTCCCACACTTCCCTTTTCCCGAAGCATGTCGATCTTACTCTCCACTGCTTCCTTTTGTTTCGGAAATTTCCTGAAATAAAGCCCAGCACCTTATCTCCGCCTGCTCTTCCCAGCCAATACAACGCCCAGCTTCCTGTCAGTCCGGCCGCCACCGTCAGTACCATGATCAGCGGAAAACTGATTTCACCCTGAGATGCCCAGATCCCGGAAAGCGGCATGATCACCCCCGCCGGAAATCCCGGAAGATTCAGATATTCCAAAAGCACGATCAGAAAGATGAAAAATGCTCCATATTCAAGAAAATAATTTGTCAATGTCTGGATACTCATAGAAAACGGCCTCCCTTACTTTTGTATTTATCTTAAAATACAAAAATAAAGGAGACCGTTATAAGATTCAAAAGAATTTCTTAAGGATGTTTAAGAATTTTGGAAATCCGATTCCAGAAGATCTATCACATCATATAAAGTGTCAAACCTGCGCCATACTAATTCTAAAACCGCTTCATCCGGCTCTACCAGATCCGGAATCATCACCGGACGCATCCCTGCAGCTGCTGCCGAGCGAATCCCGGACGGTGCATCTTCCAGCGCGATTGCAAACTCAGGCAAAACCTGAATGGAAGCACAGGCTTTCAGGTAAATCTCGGGATCCGGCTTCCCCGCCGATACCATATTTCCATAAACAGCGCCGTCGAAATAATCAAACAGTCCATATTTCTTTAACAGCAGCTGTGCATGAAGCTCTCTGGAAGAAGTCGCCAGTGCCAGCCGATAGTCATGCTCTTTTGCATACTTTAAAAGCTCCTCTGCCCCGGGCTTTCTGTCTACCCCGTCTTCTTCCATGATCGATGATAGATCCAACGGGTATTCTCCGTGAACTCTTCCATCGGAAAATCCGGCGATACATGCTCCTTAAAATACTCCTCTCTTCTCACTACATTGAAACCAATGGTATGATAAATATGGTCACCGAACCGTTCTCCGAATCCCATCTGCCTTCCGACTTCATTCCACGATTTCTGTACGACTCTCTCGGAATCAAAGAGAAGCCCGTCCATATCAAATACTAGTCCTTTAATCGGCTGCTCACTCATCTGACTGTCCTGCCGTTCCTTTCTGCTCCCTACTGTTCTCTGAATACAACACTTCCGTCTTCCACATCCATCTTCTCAATGATTGCCAGAGACTCCAGCTGGAATCCAAGGTTACGGATGATCCGTCCACCTGACTGAAATCCCTTCTCGATCACAATCCCGATTCCTTCTACAGAAGCTCCGGCTGACTGTACAATCTGAATCAGTCCCTGCAGCGCACATCCGTTGGCAAGGAAATCATCAATGATCAGAACCTTGTCTTCCGGGTTAAGGAATTTCTTTGCAACGATCACATTGTTTTTACACTTATGTGTGAACGATTCTACCTCTGCCACAAGCATCTCCCCTTCCAGATTGATGCTCTGAGATTTTTTGCAAATACGACCGGCACATGAAAATGCTGCGCCGCAATACATGCGATCCCGATTCCGGATGCTTCGATCGTCAGGATCTTGTTAATCTCTTTTCCTTCAAAACGCTTCTTGAATTCGCGTCCGATCTCATTGAACAGATCAATGTCCATCTGATGGTTCAAAAAGCTGTCCACCTTCAGTACATTCCCCTCTTTGATAATCCCGTCTTTTAAAATTCGTTCTTCTAAAAAAATTCATCTTCTGCTTCTCCCAATCACTTTTTGATTTTGTTCCCCATTATACCTGTTTTTTCTCTGAAAAAACAACAAGTTTTATATGGCTTATATCTTCTCCGCTTTTTCCGGTGTCTCGATATCCTCAAAAACCAGAAATACCCTTCTTAAAAGCAGCGAATTAAGCCACACTATCAAAGAAACACCAAGTAACAGCCAAACCAGAAAACCTAACATCAACGTGCGCACTGTCAGAAATGTCACAACTACCGGTACTACTGTAATGACCAGCATCAAAAGTGTATATGGCATTTTTGCAACCGTAAGGATCAATGCATTTTTCAATGTGTTCTTGATCGGATTTTCATATCTTGCCTGCAACGCAAATCCATAGATCCCCATGCTGATCAGCAGGATAGTCATGAAGATCAAAATACCTGCATCACAGTCCTGATGGACGGACTCATCATACGAAGCAGCATAAAGTCGACTACAATCACGATCCCAAACACAAGGTACAAAAGCCACATCAGTGTGCTTTGTCTGAAATTCTCCTTAAATGCTTTTAAGAATCCTTTTACTATGTAGCCCTCTTCATTCTTTACCAGCTTCAGCATGACCGAATACATTGCTGTCGTGGAAGCTCCGATCGTAATGATGGGAATGGAACATACGATCCACAAAAGATTTAGAAACATAAAATCTGCTACTTTCCCTAAAAAAACGTGTTACCCCATTGTCTATCCATGTTCATTTTTCTGCTCTCTTTTCTTATTATTTTCTACTATTATAACATGCCATTCTATGGTATGAAACACTTCTTTCCGAAAAATGTAGAAAAACCTCCGGGAAGCGAAAGTAACTGCCATCTTCTCTGCCCTTGTTATATATTTCTATACAAAAAACAGGACGAAAACAACTCCATTTTTGTTTTCGCCCCGTCTGCATAAAAAAAGCGGGTGATGGGAATCGAACCCACGTATCCAGCTTGGAAGGCTGGTGTTCTACCATTGAACTACACCCGCATGTTTCTTTATTTTTTTGTGTCCCTCAAGACAAGAATTATAATATCAC
>ENA-OQJH01001271-OQJH01001271.1-human-gut-metagenome-genome-assembly--contig:-NODE-1271-length-10921-cov-2.950250_pt1 | contig 10921 bp, 14 predicted proteins | sample MGYA00242597_ERZ504763 | MGnify/ENA primary metagenome ERZ504763 (study PRJEB26092, sample SAMD00036359) | human gut metagenome | host: Homo sapiens | study: EMG produced TPA metagenomics assembly of... | reverse complement strand
ATGAAGTTGATTTGACACAGATGTCTTTATTTGATACCGTAAAGGACGATGATATTTTAGAAGAGTTAAAAACGATTGATGTCGGAAATCTGACACCGATCGAGGCATTAAACAAACTTTATGAATTACAGAATAAAATAAAAAACCGCTGGTAGAAATGGAGAATAAAATTTATGGGCACAATTACAATTTTGCCGGAGACAACTAAAAACCCGATCACGCTGATGGGACAGCGCGCCGGTGTCTGCTGGGGAGGAAATGTAGAAGATCCGGAGAAAAATTATAAACGGGGCATGGACTGTATCATTTCCGGACATGGAAGAGTCATGGAATATGTAAATGTAGAGATGATCATTGCCGGCTATTCCGCGAGAGTAGAGCGCGAGTGGTATACACATATTGGCGGCTCACCGACACGTTTACAGTCAAGTACACGCTATATCAATTATGCCGGACGCGGATTTGATTACATCATCCCGCCGTCGATCCAGAACAACAAAGAAGCATTGGAAAAATATCAGGCATTAATGGCGCATATCAATGAAGAATGCCGCGCTTTGCAGGAAGACTACGGGATTCCAAAGGAAGATGTTGCAAACGGACTGCCGCTTGGCATGACGGCGTCGATCGTGGATAAAAGAAATCTGCGCAGTTTAACGGAGATGAGCCATCAGAGAATGTGTAACCGTGCATATTGGGAATACCGCCAGTTATTTGGTGACATCCGAAAAGCACTTTCGGAATATTCGGAAGAATGGCGCTGGATCGCAGATAATCTGTTTATGCCAAAATGTGATTACTTCGGATACTGCTCCGAGACAAGACCTTGCGGGAAACCGGTGTCCGGCGTTCCTAAGATGCCAAGACCATAACAGAATAATGCTGCAGGAAATGCAGCAGAAACGATTGAAACAAAGAGGTGAATCTGTATGCCTGAAATTACACTGCTCAGTCAGGAGACAATTGACAAGATTGCAGCCGGGGAAGTTGTGGAACGCCCCTCTTCCGTGGTAAAAGAACTGGTGGAAAATGCCATCGATGCAAAGGCAACTGCCGTCACAGTTGAGATCAAAGAGGGCGGTATTTCATTTATCCGTATCACGGACAATGGCTGCGGCATCGAGAGGGCGCAGGTTCCGCTTGCCTTTTTGCGCCATTCGACCAGCAAGATCAAAAGCGTGGAAGATCTGATGAGCATTACCTCTTTGGGATTCCGCGGTGAGGCGCTCTCAAGTATCGCTGCAGTTTCACAGGTCGAGCTGATCACAAAACATACGGGGAGCTGACCGGTACCCGCTATGTTATTGAGGGTTCGAAAGAAAAGGAAAATGAGGAGATCGGTGCGCCGGAGGGAACCACTTTTATCGTCCGCAATCTTTTTTACAATACACCGGCGAGGCGCAAATTTTTAAAGACCGCGCAGACGGAGGGCAATTATATCAATGACTGATGGAGCGTCTTGCCCTGTCACATCCGGGGGTTTCCTTTAAATTTATCAATAACGGTCAGACGAAAATGCATACCTCCGGCAATTCCAGGGAAAAGATATGATCTATCATATCTACGGCAGGGATATCACCTCCGGGCTTTTAGAGATCGACCATAAAAATGAGTATTTTCATGTCAAGGGTTTTATCGGAAAACCGTTAATTTCCCGCGGAAACCGTAATTTTGAGAATTACTTTATCAACGGACGTTATATCAAGAGCGCGCTGCTCTCAAAGTCGATGAGGAAGCGTACAAAGGCTTTCTGATGCAGCACCAGTATCCGTTCTGCGTTCTGTACTTTTCCATGGATACCGATCTTTTAGATGTCAACGTGCATCCGACGAAGATGGAACTCCGTTTTTCAAACAATGAGGCGATCTATAAGACATTGTTTGAAATTATCCGGGGCGCACTGACGCACAAAGATTTTATCCCTGAAGTACCGGTGCAGGAAGAAAAGATACGGAAACGGGAAAACATCAAGGCACCGCTCCCGGAACCGTTTGAGCGCCGGGGTGTTGAAACGGTGCGGAGTGGAGGAAGGTTTCAGCCGCAGAACATACAGCAGGGAACAGGCGGACAGTCTGGTTTCGCTGCGTCAAAAGAAAATGAAGACGTGCAGACAACAATTCCGATGCAGAGCGCAGCACCGCAGAAGGATCAGCACCGCCGGAAAACCTTTCTGTCTTTAACTCGCTTCTTCCAAAGAAAGAAACGGCTGTCACAGAACAGTCCGCGGATCGGGTATCGGAAAGCAATACATACACCGTTTCCAAACCCGTACCGCAGCCAATACAGGCGGATAAAACAACGGCAAGCCTGCCAGAAGAGACAGCGGCAGCTTTACCGGAGTCAAAAGTCACTTACGAGCAACAGGAACTTGCGGCAGTCTCCGAAGGTTTCTGACAAAAGATGCCAAGAAGAAACACAAGATCATCGGACAGCTGTTCGATACTTACTGGATGGTAGAGTATGAGGACAAGCTGTTCATCATCGACCAGCATGCAGCGCATGAAAAAGTACTTTATGAGAAAACGATGAAAAAAGTGCGTGAAAAAACATTTTTCATCACAGACGCTCAGTCCGCCGATCATCCTGACACTCAGCATTGAAGAGATCGAGATGCTTGAAAAATACAGGGAGCAGATCGATGCGTTCGGCTATGAAATCGAACCGTTCGGCGGAAAGGAATATGCAGTGACTGCTATTCCGGCTGATTTTACCGGGATTGACACAAAAACAATGTTTCTTGAAATGTTAGATGATTTTGCAAATATAAATGAAAATGATTCACCAAATGCCATTATGGAAAAAGTTGCGTCGATGTCCTGTAAGGCAGCTATCAAGGGAAACCAGCACATCAGCAGGCCGGAGGCAGAACGGCTGATCGATGAACTGTTGGAGCTTGAAAATCCGTACAACTGCCCGCACGGACGCCCGACGATCATTTCCATGACCAAATATGAAATAGAAAAGAAATTTAAAAGGATTGTCTGATATGCAGCAAAAACCAATGATTATTCTGACCGGTCCGACCGCGGTGGGGAAAAGTGCCCTCTCGGTGGAACTGGCAAAAAAATAAATGGAGCGGTGATCTCTGCGGATTCTATGCAGGTCTACCGCCATATGGATATCGGTTCTGCCAAGATCACACCGGAGGAGATGCAGGGTGTTACGCATTATATGATCGATGAGCTAGAGCCGGACGAAGAATTTCACGTTGTGCGTTTTGTCACGATGGCAAAAGAATATTTAAAAGAAATCTATGCGGATGGAAAAATCCCGATCATAGCCGGGGGCACCGGATTTTACATTCAGGCACTTTTGTATGATATTGATTTTACAGAGCAGCAGTGTGATGAGACTTACCGCAGGCAGTTAGAAGATCTTGCCAGAGAACATGGCGCAGAATATCTGCACGGAATACTGCGCGAAGTGGATCCAGCTTCCGCCGAAGCGATCCATGCCAATAATATCAAACGTGTGATAAGGGCGTTAGAATTTTATCATTTGTCCGGCAAAAAAATATCTGAGCACAACGAAACGGAACGACAAAAACAGTCTCCATACAATTTTGCCTATTTTGTACTCACGGATGAGCGTGCAAAATTGTACGAACGCATTGACAGACGCGTGGATGCAATGATAGAAGCCGGACTTGTGGAGGAAGTAAAAAAATTAAAATCCATGGGCTGCAGCCGGGAGATGGTTTCCATGCAGGGGCTCGGCTACAAGGAGATCCTTGCATATTTAGACGGCGGGTGTACCTTAGAGGAAGCTGTCTATATCATCAAGCGTGAGACGCGCCACTTTGCAAAACGCCAGTGACATGGTTTAAGAGAGAGCGGGATGTGATCTGGCTCGACAAGCAGGCATTTGGCTATGATGATGCAGCGATTTTAACAGATATGATATCAATTTTAGAAGAAAAGGAAATAATCAGTCATGAATAAGTGGATGGAAGAACAATACGAAGCCCTTGGTATTTCAAGAGAAGTATATGAATTTGGAGAAAAAATCGAAGATTCCTTAAAAGAACGTTTTGCAGCGATCGATGCTACGGCAGAATACAACCAGTTAAAAGTCATCAAGCGATGCAGGACAACCGTGTGAGTGCAGAGTGCTTTAATATGTCATCAGGATACGGCTACAACGACCTCGGACGTGACACATTAGAAAAAGTATATGCATCCTGCTTTAAAGGAGAAGATGCTTTAGTACGTCCGCAGATTACCTGCGGCACACACGCTTTAGCACTTGCTTTAATGTCAAACCTTCGTCCGGGAGATGAACTTTTATCCCCGGTCGGAAAACCATATGACACCTTAGAGGAAGTGATCGGCATCCGTCCGTCAAAGGGATCTCTGGCAGAATACGGCGTGTCTTACCGTCAGGTGGATCTTCTGCCGGACGGAAGTTTTGATTTTGAACATATCAAAGAGGCGATCAATGAGCGGACAAAACTCGTGACGATCCAGCGCTCCAAAGGGTATGCAACCAGACCAACCCTGTCCGTGGCACGTATTGGAGAGCTGATCTCCTACATCAAAGGCATCAAACCGGATGTCATCTGTATGGTAGATAACTGTTACGGTGAATTTGTCGAAGAGCAGGAACCGCTTGAAGTCGGAGCGGACATGATCGTTGGTTCTCTGATTAAAAACCCGGGCGGCGGACTTGCGCCGATTGGCGGATATATTGTCGGGAAAAAAGAATGTGTCGAAAATGCTGCTTACCGTCTGACCTCTCCGGGACTCGGAAAAGAAGTCGGTGCATCCTTAGGTGTCATCCAGTCTTTTTATCAGGGATTTTTCCTTGCACCGACCGTGGTGAGCGGCGCATTAAAGGGTGCGATCTTCGCGGCAAATATTTACGAAAAACTTGGATTTGAGGTTGTTCCGAACGGAAGTGAGAGCCGTCACGATATCATTCAGGCGGTCGCATTCCACAATCCGGATGCACTGATTGCATTCTGTGAGGGAATTCAGGCGGCGGCACCGGTCGACAGCTATGTAACGCCGGAACCGTGGGCAATGCCGGGCTATGACAGCGATGTCATCATGGCGGCAGGTGCTTTTGTACAGGGATCATCCATTGAGCTGAGTGCAGACGGTCCGATCAAGCCTCCATATGCCGTTTATTTCCAGGGCGGACTGACCTGGTATCACGCAAAACTGGGCATTCTCAAATCTTTACAAAAACTTAAGGAACGAAACTTGTCGACCTTGACTTGTTATGATAGAATATAATGTGATTTATGTATGCTTCCCGGGAGAGCAGAGAGGAAGCATTTATGAACAAAATTACTACGGTAAAAGAATTGCCGGATTCGGAAAAGCCATATGAAAAGTTTCTTACATATGGTCCGGAATACTTAAGTGATGCAGAGCTGTTAGCAGTGATTATCCGTTCAGGGACAAGCGGTCTGAAGTCTGTGGAAGTTGCGCAGAATCTGTTAAATGACGGTCATCGCAATTTGTTAAACCTCTATGACATTCCGTTTGAAAAGATGCAGAAAATACGTGGAATTGGTCCCATAAAGGCAATCCAGTTAAAATGTATTGCGGAATTATCAAAGCGGATTGCACAGACAAAATCAGCACCAAACGTATGCATGACTAATCCGAGAACCATCGCAGATACTATATGGAGCATCTGCGCCACGAGAACAAAGAACATCTGATCGTCTGTATGTTCGACAACAAATGCCACATGAAAGGTGATAAACTGCTTTCTGTCGGCAGTGCAAACGAGACGATTGTTTCGCCGCGTGAGGTTTTTGAAACAGCAATCAACTGTCATGCAGCACATCTTATCTTAGTCCATAATCATCCGAGCGGTATACCGGAACCATCCCATGCAGATGATGTCGTTACAAAACGGATTTTAAACTGCGGACAGTTGATGGGCATTCCGCTTTCCGACCATGTTATTATCGGAGATCATTCTTACTTTAGTTACAGAGAAAATAACAGGATCGTGGTTTAAACCGCGTTCCAAAGGGAGAGAACAATGACAAACAACGTATACGGTATTGATCTTGGAACATGCAATATGAAAATTTACTGCAAGTCTTCCAACAAAATCTTAAATGAGAAAAACACGATCGCATTAAAAAATAAAGATGAGATCTACGCTTATGGTAACTCGGCATACGCAATGTATGAAAAGGCCCCGGAGTCTATCCATGTGACATTCCCTGTTACAACAGGTGTCATCGCAGATTTCAACAATCTTCAGTCCATGATACAGCTTTTCTTAGAAACACATGTCAAGGGAAGCTTAAAGGGGGCAGAATTTATTGTGGCAGTACCGACAAGTATCACAGAAGTAGAGAAAAAAGCGTTTTTTGACATGTTCTATAAGAGCAAGATGAAACCAAAGAGTGTTCTTTTATGTGAAAAACCAATCGCAGATGCTGTGGGATTGGGATTAGACGTCAATGAACCGACCGGTATCATGGTTGTAGATATCGGTGCAGATACGACCGAGATTTCTGTTATTTCACTTGGAGGACTTGTACTTAGTGATCTTCTCCATTTTGGCGGCAATAAGATTGATGAATCCATCATTACTTATGTAAAACGAAATTATAATCTGGTGATCGGGCAGAAAACGGCACAGAGTATGAAAGAACGTTTGGGTTCCGGTATCCCGGGCAATGAAGATACGATGATCGTTGTCGGCAGAGATGTTGTAAGCGGACTTCCGATCGAAATGGAAATGTCAGGCGGAGTTGTCTATGAAGCAATCAAAGATAATCTCGAAAGTATCTGCAATTCCATCAAAATGATCTTAGAGAAAACACCACCGGAACTTGCAAAAGATATTATCCATTCCGGAATCTATATCACAGGCGGAAGTTCCCAGATTCATGATCTGGATAAATTGTTTGCAGATATCACAGGAATTGATATCAATACCTGTGAAGAACCGGAAGAGTGCGTTGTGCGTGGTCTTGTAAAAATTGTTTCCGACAGCAAATACAAACATCTTGCCTTCAGCATGAAAGTAAGATCTTGATTTAGGGGAAGTATGAAACGAAAACCAAAATTTGTTCTTCCCACAAAATATATATTGCTTATCTTAAGCGGTGTATGTATTGTGGCAATATTACTCAGTTTTACACTCGGCATATCCGGCGGACCATTAAATACTGTCGCCGGATATGTATTTATTCCAATGCAGCGCGGCATTAATTCTGTTGGCAGCTGGATTGGTGAAAAAGCAGACAATCTAAAAAAATTAAATGATGTTATGGCAGAAAATGAAGACCTGAAACGTCAGGTGGATGATCTGACCACGGAATTAAATACCATTAAATTAGAGCAGTACGAGCTTGACAATTTAAGAGAACTTTTAAAACTGGATCAGAAATATCCAAGTTACGATAAAGTTGCAGCAAATGTTATCGGAAAAGACGGCGGCAACTGGTTTACGAATTTTACGATTGACAAGGGATCTAACGATGGAATCGAAGTGGACATGAACGTGATCGCGGGAAGTGGTCTTGTAGGAATTGTCACAGACGTAGGACCAAACTATGCAAAAGTTTCTGCTATCATAAATGATACCATAAAAGTCAGTGGTATGGTTACAACCACATCGGATAACCTGATCGTAAATGGCAGTTTACAGAATATGAATGAAAATATGGTCATTGAATTTTCAAATCTCAATGATAAGGACAATAAAGTTGCCATCGGTGATCCCGTCGTTACTTCTTATGTATCAAACCGCTATCAGCAGGGAATTCTGATCGGTTATATCAGTACACTTACCATGGATTCTAATAATCTTACAAAGTCGGGTACCATTACACCGGCAGTCGATTTTGAGCATATCGAAGAAGTTCTTGTCATTTTAAATAAGAAACAGACAGCAGAATCTTAGAAATAGAGGTTATTTATGAGAAGAAAGATTACCGTATTTATTATTATTGGCGTCTGCTATCTGTTGCAAACGACATTTTTTGACACACTTTCCTTTGCATCCATATCACCAAACCTTCTGATTATCGTAACATCGTCCTTTGGTTTTATGCGTGGACGCAAAGAAGGACTTTTTATCGGTTTTTTCTGCGGACTGCTCTTAGATATTTTCGGTGGAGGTGTTCTTGGATTTTACAGCCTCTTATATATGTATATCGGTTATATCAATGGAATGTTCCGTAAACTTTTTTATCCGGAAGATATTAAACTGCCGCTTGTCCTGATTGCAGGCAGTGATTTAAGCTGCAACCTTCTGATTTATTTTATTATGTTTCTTTTTCGAAACAGATACGACTTTAACTACTATTTTTACAATTAATGATACCAGAGTTGGTTTATACCATGGTTATAACAATTTTTTTGTATTTCATAATTTTAAAGATAAACCAGAAACTGGAAGCAATCGAGAAAAGGAGTGCAAGCAAATTTGTTTGATAATATAAAAGAAGCATGCCGTATGTTTTTTAAATCGCGGCTGGTTGTAGCAACAGTTGTGATGATTCTGCTGTTTTCCATTCTTCTGTGGCGTATTTTTTCTCTTCAGATTGTAAATGGAAAAGAATATCAGGACAATTATACGTTCAAAATCGTCAAGGAACGCACCTTAAACAGTACACGCGGAAATATTTATGACCGCAATGGCAACCTGCTCGCCTACAATGAACTGGCATATTCCATTACGATCGAGGATAATGGTACTTACAGTTCTACGAAAGCAAAAAATGCAGCGATCAATGCAGAAATTGCACAGGTCGTAACCGCACTTGAAGAAAATGGAGACTCCATTGTCAACGATTTTAAAATATTGCTGGATGACAATGGCAATTACAGTTATAACATAGAAGAATCCGGCGCAACCTGGAAACGTTTTCTGGCAGATGTGTTTGGAGAGGCTTCATTTGAAAGTATGCAGGAAGATGAATCTGACATCATTTCCCGCAACAAACTTGATTTTAAACCGACGGAAGCAACCGCTGCACAGGTTATGCAATATCTGGCGGGCAGCAACCGTTATGCCATTGGAACCGAATATGATGATGCAATGGCATATAAGATTACTGTTGTACGTTTTTCCATGGCACAAAATGCCTATCAGAAATATATTGCAACAACGATCGCAACGAACGTTTCCGAGGAGTCGGTTGCCTATATCAGCGAACACGCTGCAGAATTGCAGGGGGTTGAAGTATTAGAGGATACCATACGAAAGTACAACGATAGTGAATATTTTTCTTCCATTATCGGTTACACCGGAAAAATATCCACCGACGAATACAATAAACTTTCAGAGACAGATGATTCCTATACTTTAAATGACGTAGTCGGTAAACTTGGTATTGAACAGTATATGGACAGCGATTTAAAAGGTGAGAAAGGTCATGAAAAGCTCTATGTGGATTATCTTGGAAAAGCGGTAAAAGTCATTGAACACGAAGAACCGCAGGCAGGAAATGATGTCTATCTGTCTATCGACAAAGATCTTCAGATTGCAGTATATAATCTTTTAGAGCAGGAGATTGCCGGAATCGTATACTCCAATATTGATAATCCTGGATCAGATATCAATATTCCGATCACAGATGTCTATTTTGCACTGATTAACAATAATGTGATTGATTTTTCACATTTTTTCAGAAGAAAATGCATCCCCCACGGAACGGGAAGTACAGCAGATCTTTGCCAGCAGACAAAATGCTGTAATTGAACAGATACGCACCGAACTGACCGGAAGTGCACCGACACCATTTGCATCGATGACAGAGGAATATCAGGATTATTTTACCTATATCATAAAAAATATGCTTCATGATAACAATATCCTGTTAAAGAAAAATATTGATACGTCCGATGAGGTTTACCTTCAATGGCAGAATGGGGCGATTGGCCCGCAGGAGTATTTAAACCATGCAATTGCCAAAGGGTGGATCGACATTACAAAGTTTTCCGTAAGTGAGAAATACTCAGACTCTACAGAAATATATGATGCACTGTGTGATTATATTCTAAATGACATTAGTACAGATTCAGATTTTACAAAAATTATATATGAATATTTAATCCAGACCGATGCAATTACCGGAAGACAGCTTTGTCTGATCTTATTTGATCAGAATATTCTGGCATTTGACGAGGATGATATTGCAGGATTATCAGGCGGCACAATTGCACCGGCTTCCTTTATCAAGGAAAAGATCCAGAATCTTGAAATTACACCGGCACAGCTTGCCTTAGATCCATGTGCGGGCTCCTGTGTGATCACAGATACAAAGACAGGGGAAGTTCTCGCTTTGGTAAGTTATCCTGGATACGACGGTAACAGGCTTGCAAACACCGTCGATTCCGATTACTTCAACAGCCTGCAGCAAAATAATGCAAGACCTCTGTACAATTATGCAACCCAGCAGCGGACGGCACCTGGTTCTACATTTAAAATGGTATCAGCGACGGCAGGTCTTGCAGAACATGTGATCAGTACGACGGAGCAGATCCAGGATCTTGGAGTGTACAAAAACGTAAGCAATGAACCGGAATGCTGGATTTATCGTTCTTCCCACGGATCACATGGTCTTATTAATGTGTCTGAAGCACTTAGAGATTCCTGTAACTACTTCTTCTATGAAGTTGGTTACCGTCTCAGTACCAATAATTATGCAATGAGCTACAATAATGATGCCGCAGAAAACGGTATTGAAAAAATTCAGAAATATGCTTCACTTTATGGCCTGAATGAAACAACCGGCATAGAAATTGAAGAGAGCAAACCGCAGGTCGCAGATAGTTTTCCTGTCATGGCTGCCATTGGTCAGAGTAATAATAACTACTCCACGATACAGCTCGCCAGATATGTTACTGCCGTTGCAAACAGTGGTACCGTATATAATTACACACTTTTTAAAACAAAAGTAAACTGGGAATTCCGATTGACCGGAAAACAACCGAAA
>ENA-OQJH01001270-OQJH01001270.1-human-gut-metagenome-genome-assembly--contig:-NODE-1270-length-10930-cov-1.478200_pt1 | contig 10930 bp, 13 predicted proteins | sample MGYA00242597_ERZ504763 | MGnify/ENA primary metagenome ERZ504763 (study PRJEB26092, sample SAMD00036359) | human gut metagenome | host: Homo sapiens | study: EMG produced TPA metagenomics assembly of... | reverse complement strand
CTTTAGGAACGTTCTGTCAATAACAGTCGATTATTCTTCCTTTTTTTCGACTGTCTGGTATCTTGTTTTGGGAAACTTTTACTTCGCTTTCCTTTTTGTTCTTTTCCTTTTCCTGATTTACATAAAGAATTGCTGTCTGATTATCCTCTTCCCCGCTTTCTCTTGCGCTCTCAAAAATCTGTCCAATCACTCTTTGCGGGCGCTCACAATCACAAAATATCGTTTCAATTTCTGCTTTTGTAAGATCTCCGAACGCTCCGTCTGAGCCATCAGTATTCCGTCAATCTCCTCTGCGGGAAACAGCTGGCAATAGGCTTACACTCCTTCTCTTTCCAAGATAATCAAGCAGGCGATTCTTATTCTGATAATATAATACGGACCTGCTGTTGTTTTCCTTCCCTTACCATCTCTTCCGCCACATTCTGTACTTCACTGATAAGCTCAATTGTTCCATTCTTGATGCGGTATATTGGACTGTCTCCGCAATTTGATACAATAAATGTATCCCAGAAATGAATCACCGCAGACAAGGTGGTTCCTCCTTTGATTCCGGCATCCAATCCTTTCTTATACAATCTCTGATTTAACTTACTATATATTTCTTCAGAAAATTCCTGTAAAATCTCAATCTGCCGGTCTAAGGGATTCCCTTTAAACCGATCACTCATCAATATCTGCAGCAATTCCTGATACCACAGATTTACTGCCGCTTCTGAATAATATTTGCCCCCGGAAAGTCCGCCCATTCCATCTGCTACTACCATCGCTTTTACTGCTGCTTCTGCGTTCATACGAATCTCCATCTGGCAATAGCTGTCTTCATTCGATGAGCGCCGGTTTATTTCACTTGCAAAAAAGAAAGCCACCGTACTTCCTCCCTTCCCTCATTTGAAAATTCCTTTCCTTTATGATACACTGATTCACATAAAAAATCTACAAAAGGAGGTTTTCCATGTTTCCGAAATCATTTCCGATTTTACATTCTATCAGAAAAAAAAGATATTTTAATCTATAAAGCTGCTGATTCTAACCATCAGTATATTTTAAAGTGCAGTGAGAATACTACCCCTGCGCTAAAACAGGCACTCCTTGATGAATATGAGGGATTATCCCCTCTGTCCCATCCATCTCTCCCAAGTATTATGGTTCTGCGAGAATTTCTCATTACCAGAATCAAATACTTCTGTCTTTGCGCTTTGTATGGAGTGCTGTAATGGCAGCTTACTGCCTAAACTTGTACCATTTTTCGCTTTAGAAGATCTATTATATATCCTGCTTTCTACTGGAAAAGTGCTTTCCTATCTTCTCGAGAAGGAATCCTTTATACGGATCTTCATCCGTCCAATGTACTTATAAGAACATTAGACGGGCATCTGGCAATCACTTTATTAGACTTTACTTACTGTTACTACTTCCTGAATAATCCAAATCCACCATATGAGCTGCGTTTTTCTTATAATCTTTCTCCTGACTTAAAGGGACAGCAGATGTTGATTCAGGAACTTACTTACTTCTCCACGCTCTTCTTGAAATAAAAGAGCAACAGCGCACAGGTAAAAAAGAGCCCCTTCCTTTTTCTGTGTGCATGCTTCTTGAAACGGGAAATCATCCACCAGAGAATCTCTCCCTTCAAGAATTCTTAATTATGATTCAAAAATGCTTCCTTAGTTTCTAGAGCTTGTTTGAAAAATCCTTTAATTTGCATCAAAAAGTGTATTGTATAAATCTTCTACCACTGGTGCAAGTGTTTTTCCAATTTCCGTTGTCTTTAAACGATTTGCAACGATGACATACTGCGGATTATCTGCTGGTGCAAATGTAACAAGCCATGCGTTGTTCGTTCCATCTCCCCTCTCCGCAGTTCCTGTCTTCGCAGCAATAGAATATTCTTTCTCTCCTACTGTGGACATTCCATAAGACTGTGCTGCTGCTTTCATTGCTTCTTTAATCTCCTGCGCAGTATCCGTATCCATTGTCTCTACTAACTTTTCTGACTTGCCTTCCGCTGTTGTCTGCCCTTTTCCATTGACTACAGATTTAAAAAGATATGGCTTTAACATTACACCATCATTTGCAATACTCTGTGTAACCATCGCCATCTGAAGGGGTGTAACAAGAGTTTCTCCCTGGCCAAATGCTGTTGTCGCAACAACATTATCTTCATAACCCTTTAAATCAAAGTTAGATGGATGGTTGCAAAATCAAGAGAAATGTCTTCCCCAAGTAAAAGCTTTTCCTGTCTTATAAAGGCGAAGGCCGCCAAGCTTTAACGCCCGGTTCATAAAGTACACATTAGAGGATTTCACAAACCCTTCCCGGAATGAAATACTTCCATAGGCTTTACCACCATAATTTCGTATTGTCTGTCCATTTACTGTAATTGAACCAGTGTCTTCAACTTCTTCTCGTTCAATACCTGCTTCTACGATTTCTTTGGATGTGATTAATTTAAATACGGAACCTGGCGCTACCGGATTCTGGTATGCATTGGAGAGGAATACTCCTTCTTTTTCATTGATTTTTTTCCACTTATCTTCAATCTCAGACACATTAAAAGATGGCGAAGATGCTAACGCTAATATTTCTCCTGTCTTTGCATCAAGAACTGCAACAGATCCTTTATATTTCTCAATGTCCTTATATGCTCTTTCCTGCAAAGCCGCATCAATCGTAAGAGAAACATCCGCACCTTTCTTTTGCTTTGGGTTAGCCCCGCAATTGCTGTGAACAAGTTCTTCATTCATCGTCTTTTCTACACCGTATGTTCCATAAATCTTGGACCAGTAACCAACGAGATTAGAAAAAGCATAGGATGAGAGTATGTGCGTGCTCCGCCCGGCTTTTGTGAAAATGCAATCGTATTTCCATTACGGTCTAAAATAGATCCTCTCACATATTCTTTCTCATATATCTTTGCCTTGGCCTGACTCTTCTTTTTGTCCGCTTCTTTTGATACGCCCGGAAGCAGCGCGGAAACTCTCACGAGAGAAATGATCATTAAGATGACGCAGATAAGCGTGGCACTTTGCAGTAACTGCGTTCTCCTTAAAAAATTTATCCTGTTCTTCTTCATCTTCTACTGTTCCTTTCCATTTGACATTACTTGACACCGCTACGATAAGTCCCACGATCATAAAGCTGATCATAAGTGAAGTTCCTCCGCTTGAAATAAATGGCAGCGTGATTCCGGTAAGTGGGCACAGCCCGGTACTTCCTGCGATAATAATTAATGTCTGGTCAAAAAGCATAAATACAAATCCCGCGCCAACTGCTCTGTGATAGCGGTCCTGTTTTCTTACAAAAAGTCTTACTCCCTCAAGCCACATCATAATAAATACAATAAATACAAGCAGTGCAAATATCATACCACAACGCTGAATCAGTGCTGGATAAACGAGGTCACTCGTCTTAACCGGCAGCTCTGTCACAGAAGAGGTTCCAAACCATCCTCCAAGTACGATAGACTCTTTCGCTTTAAGAAGCTGATATCCAAGTCCTAAAGCATCCTTTTCCGGATGCAGCCAATAAATAAAACGATTCGCTATCTTGTTATAATTTGAAAGGAAAATCTGTGCCAGTTTGTTCGTTCCAAGAAACACTCCTGCACTATTCCACTTTGTAATCTGTGCTCCTATAACAGAAAGTCCGACAGAACCTGCTACCATGACGAACACCGTTCCGATAAATACCTTTATATCTGGAACAAATAAAAAAAGGAATGTTAAAAACAGCATAAGAATCAGAAGCATGGTTCCAAATTCACTCTGTAATGCCAAAACAATACTTCTAAAAATGTTACAGTATAAAAGCCCGTATATTCTCCTTATCCGGATTCGCCTTTGTTCCTAAAAGTCCTGCCGCAATAAATACATAATAGAAACTTAATAAACTCTGTTGTCTGTAAAGAAACACCACCTATTGTAATCCAGTTTCTTACGTTACCAACACTCTTTGCAAGAACAAGAGTTGCTGCCGACAGCAATAAGGAAAACCAAAAGAAATAATTCTGCATACCTTAATCGTCGATAATTTAAAACGCTTCAAACACTTTATAGAAGCAATATTTCTGCTATTTATATAAATGAACGCTGCCAAAAGAGCCATCACAAATCCAAGAATATACTGAAACTGCAATGATGTTGCCGGATTATGTGTCGCATAATACTGCGGATTCTTTAATACCTGCTCTTCTTTAAAAATACATTGCAGCATCGTTCCTACCGTAAGAAGTAACAAGGTATAAATAACAATCTTCTTATTTCCGTGTATCACAGAGGTAAAAAACCAGGATAATAACGTAATCGCAAGTAAGATTCCTATCATATCAAGATAAATCTTTCCTGCGCCTTTCGCCTGCACAAAGATAAAGGCCGCTGCCTGCATCAACAGCAGGGCAAGAACCGGACTATTTTTAAAGGAATAAAATGCTCTCTGGATTTCCCATACCACCCTTTCAAAAGAAAAAGCTTTTGTTCCAGTATCATGCCTACTCATAGCTTCCCTCCGCATTTTTATAAAGTCTTGTAGACTGGCTTCTTCCGCCTCTACCGCAATCTGAAATTCTTCATTTCCAATGTAAACTCTTAAACCATCTGACAATGGAACCTGCCCTGTCACCATTCCATTCACATAAAGCTTATTCATCGTTCCCACATCTTCTAATAGATAACGTCCGTCTCTCTCAATAATGCGGCAATGATTCCTTGCTACACATAAATCATCCAGTACTAAATCATTACTTGTACTTCTTCCAATTGTAAATGGAATCTTATTCACGCGGTACCGCGCCATAACTCTGTGATTGGCATCCAGCTTCATAAGCGTAATTCCTGTTGTTTCTCTCTTCTTCATAGGAACAATCTTGCCACTTTCGTCTTTATAATCCTGCCCTGCGCTGCTTTCTTCCGGCTGCACTCTCTCCTGGCGCTTTCGTTCCTGCTCTTCATAGTCATATAACCAATCTGTGTTAACTCGAATACTCTCTCCATCATATCCGTCCTGCTGAGATTCTTCCTCATATTCCATCTCTGAGAAATCATTCTTCTTTGGATATTCTTCGGCATACTGTTCTGCCTCTAATGCCTGTTTTTCTTCTTTTTCTTCACGTAACTCATACTCTTCAGGTTCGTTATCCTCATCAACCAGAATTTCTTTTCGTTTCTGTTTCTTTTGTAACTTTTTCTGTTCTTTTTCTTTTTGAACTTCTAACTTCTTTTCCTCACGTTTTTGCTTAATTTCCTCCTTCTTTTCCTGTCTTAATGCCCACTCATCTACGAAGTTCTCTCCCTCCTCGGAAGCCTTCTTTAGATTCTTATTCGAACGTATTAAAACAAGTACAATAAATGCAATTAAAATAACTACCCCAATCTGCGAAATAATAGACATAAATATAGCTCCTGCCTTTCGTTATTTTTAAAAACGCTGCTGCGTTCTTACCAATCACTTTCAACAGGAGCATACCATAAATAGTGCCTTTATTCAAATATTAGCTTTCTGAACTTTTACTGATTCTTTCTTACTTTTGCTACTGCTTCTACCATAGAAGACAAGTCGCTTTTCCATCCATCCTCTTCTTCTCCAAGACTTCCGCCAGGATAGAAAGAAGGGCTTTTCCATCCAGATTATTTTTTATAAATTCTTTCTGGATTTCTTCCACATTCTGCATGCCATTCTCTTTCTGGTAACATTTACCTGTCCAGATTGAATATAAAGTTGCCGCATAAAAGTACATGTCATTACGAAGGAAATCCTTCGTAAAGCGGCTAGGCCGTCTCACATAACAATAGTCCTCAAACTTTTCCATATCAAGAGCATCCGGTACATAGTTCTTTTCAATCAAAAGAGCTGGAATTTCCTGAAACTCAACTTCCTGCCAGTTATCAATTCCCTCTTCCATATATTCTGCCGCACTCTTCTTAAAAGAAACATTTTTCTTATTGCGGTTCATATCATCAAAGAGCAGTTTATCTTCCATTGCAAAACGGCAGTAGCCGTTCTTCTCATACCCAAATTCTCTATTCTTTTCATTTTTTAAGATTTGTCTGCCGATACAGAAGGAAAACCACCATTTCTGTGCAGCTGGAAGTTCATAAACAGAATTATATTTCCGGCATAAATCTTCCTCGATTTCATAGCCTTTCTGGCGCAGTCTCTCTGATGCTGATTCAATCATAATCCAGATTTCCTGGCTATTAGCCACTGAATTCGACTTGTATCTGGCAATCATTTCGATAATGACTTCTGCCGGTGTAATGCCAAGAGGTTCCATCTGTGCCTTTGCAAGTAATTTCTCAATGGATTCATACGTTGGCTGCAAGGCAATACAGAACCGCAGCAGCCATTCTCTTGTAACAACTGCTTTGCCTGCTCTTATCTTTGAAAACTGTGCTTCACAGTGAAGACAGCCAATATCTCTTAAAAACCATGCAGCCTTATCATAGTATCCATATTCTTCCTCAATAACTTCTTCAAGACACTGGCCAAACTTCCTTGTTCCATCCTTAAACTCATCTTTGTAACTTCGAATGAGTTCATAGAATTCCTCTAATGTCTTCACTTCAGAAAGCATAACCCACAAATCCATCGTTGCAAGGCTTCTGCTGTCCTGCTGTATATTTTCTTCTAAAATGTCTTCAATATGTGCCCGGACATCTTCAAAGGCATCAATTGGAAAAAGTCCATTAATCAGTGCAATCCACAAAGCATCATCAATATTCTTACAGTAAAGCCCATATCCCATATAGGTTTCCAGAAGGATGTGGTTAATTTCCTCTAAATTCATTTCAAATGCCATACCAAGTGTGACATAGATATCCCTGGATGATGGCATGGAACCACGAAGCCATGCCCCGATTGCCTGTCTTGTCACAGGTACATAAGAAACTGTTCCTTCTTTCTTCTTTTCTACACGGTGAAACACCTTTTTTGCCAAAGACGTATTGCTGTAATCAAAGGCATCCATTTTTTCCTCTAAAATCTGGAAAATGGAATTTTATTTTTCTGCCTTCTGCCAGCCGTTCTTCTATCGCATTCATAAAAGATTCTATTGTATCATCTGCTAATCTTTCCATAACTTCCTCTTTTTCTATCTGCTGTATGTGCCGATTCTTCTTCCATCTGACTTTTTTCCTTTTTCATGCGAAGGAGATTCACTACCTGAATACATACCGTAATGACTCCCAAAATAATAAAATAGTACAGTCTCACTTTTTGCGAACGGAAAAACCAGGCCGCCGCTTCAATAATCCAGCCTTCTACCAGACACAGGCCAACTACCTTCCACAGAGGATAACTCGCCTTTCTCTGAATAATCACAGCCTGATAATTTAACATGAGAAGAACCCACATGCCCGCCATACCAAGTGCAATCTTCCAATGGCCAATCATTAAAGAATAATGAGATAAGTACATGATACAACCGGTGAGAAATCCTTGCGGGAATCCCATAAGTAAAAATGGAACTGCCGGTCCTTCCTCTTCTAAGCTGTCCTCTACTTCCTCTGCCTCCACATTCTCTATCTCCGTGCCTGTTTTCTCGCTTTTTCTTCCTCTGTTTCTGCTGCTTTCTTATACCGTCGTCCCATGTCACTGTCCTCCTCACCACTGTCTTTCGATTGTTCCGCCTTTTTTTATTCTATGTGTTCTGTGTCCGCGTTCCTGACGAAGCACCATTCTTGTTTCCGGCCGGTATCCGCCGAGCATTTCCTCCACATAACACGCTGTATCTAACTGCTTTTTATTAAAGAGCGCTGCATGTTCCTGTAGCTGCTTTACAAAATCCTGAAGAATCTTAATCCACTGCTCCCTTCGGTTCAGATGAATCGCTATTTTATCGAACAGTTCAAACCGGTCTTTGTCAAAAAGTTCCTCATTCAAAAGGCCGATTCCTGTACGAAGGATCTCATCTTTTTGTTCTCCTGGTACTTTCTCCTCATTAAAATCTTTCACATACTTATACAGACTTTCCATGTCCCTCGCATTCATGCGAAACAGACTTTTTCCATAATCAGATAGCTTCTGATTCGCCAAAGTTTCACATAGAAGGCTGGTATAAATATCCTTATTTTTCTCTCTGATCACAGCAAGAAGTGAGGCAAACTCTACTTTATCTTCCTCAAATACTTCCCCTAACACTCTGTCGATTTCTTTTAAAATCCGCTCTCTTGAGCTCCTGTCATGCCAGTTAAAAGATTCTCTATATATTTCTGTCTTTCTTTTGATGAAAACTTATATTTCCTGATTTCTTTTAAAATATCTTCTGCTACATATTCTAATGCTTTGTCTTTACATACCCAATATAATAGTTCTGGAAATTTCACTTAAAATTCTATGCTAAGTGCACCCTGTCCATGCTTTCTTGCAATATCATAGAAAATCCACTCTACTTTCTTAAGAAGATTTCCGTTATCTCGAACAGTCTTTAAATACTTCCCAGCCGTTTTTTGAAAATCTCGATAAATCTCGTCTTCTTTTTGGCTTGCCTGTGCAAATCCATTATAAAAATACTGATCAAGGGCTGTCTGCGTGTTCTCCCAATCATTTCTTTCAGATTTTCAGAAAGGTTAAAATACTTTGTTCCACATACTTTCTTTGAAAAATAGAAAGAAACGGACGGGATTGCCTCTCTTGTAAAGGAAACATATCCTGCTCTTTCCCTTGCCGGCTGCGGCAGCAAGCTGTGAATCACATACATCAAACTCTTTGCTTTTTCTGCAAATTCTTCTTCTTTCCAATCCGGTGCCACAATATTAATTCCCTCAGAGTGTCCCGACAAACACCAAAAGACTACCTGCATAAATTCAGGCAGTCTTGACATAAGATTCATCTCCTGCAAGATATCTTTTCTATGAATTCCGGTTCTTCAAGGAATAACGGCTGTAAATAACCAACACTCTCTTCCTCTGCCCATTCCCCTCCCGGTGCAAGATAGGCTGCTGGATTACTTTCAGGAGCTTGGCTGATAAATTCTAACTCTCTTATTCTGCCGCTTATCCTCTCCTGATTCACATGGAACAGAACTCATCTTTACAAAACCACAAACAGAACTATAAACAAGTTCATCTACTTCTGTTTTTCCAGTCTTATCTATAACAGCTGCCTGTGCCAGCTTCTCAAGTTCTCTTAAATAGGCTCTGTCTTCCGGCATGGAGGAAGCAGTAATCCCCCAGCCAAGTTTATTCCCGGAAATGCAATGATTCGACCACATATACTCATGTATTAAATATTCTGTCTTCATTCAAGCCACCCTCTTTCCTGCATGAACTTCATCATCATCCACAGTATTGGTTCCTCTGTTCGAATCGGCCGTACTCTTCCTACTGTTTTCACTTCCTTCTGTGTTCCCTCCATCGTCTCCTCTGTCTCACAGCCAAGTGCTGATACTGCAAAGAGACCACTCTCTTTGTAATCTGCAAGATTACGCTGCAGACGGAACACCTTCTGATCAAAATCTGCTTTAATATCTCCTGTCTTAAAAAATGATGATCCATGTTCATAAAGCCATAAGATACCTGTTTTCTCTCAAATAAAAGACTGCTTCCCCTGTATTCCTTTATCTCTCCAAGTTCCTCTAATAAATCACTCTTTGCGATAGTAAGAGCCATATACTTCTGCTTTAATTCATGATCTCCAAGAACAGAACGAATAGAATCTAAAACGGTGTCTGCCTTTCTCTCATAAAATACTCGTCACTCATCGTATTCTCCATCATGAATCCGCCTGATCCATAACCTGCTTTCCATTCTCATTACTCATTCTCTGAATGGACATCTGTTCTTCCTTCCCCATCGACATAAAGTTTCTCTAATACTCGCTCCTCATCAGGAATCTGTTTATTAATGAGAGAATGTTCCAGATGCATCTGCGCTGGATCTACCAGGCAGATAAATCCATCCATATGCCGGACAAATCCTGTTCTTCCTGTACCTGCACTGTCTCTGATAAGCTCTCCCGCCACATCATAAATTGCTGTAAGCATATGCAGATTCTTCTGTCCAATCCGATAGGTCACTTCCAAAAATACCGGTTTTTTAAAAGCCTTACTTGTTGACTCCGGACAGATTCCATACCGCATAAGACGGTCGGCATTCCGCTCCATCTCTATCTTATAATCATCATTTGGATTGCCATAAGCATTACGAACCGTAAGATTCTGTCTCTGCATCACATCAAATCCATTCATCATTAGAGAACAAAGATACACGGTCTTACCAGAAGCGACACTTCCTGCAAGCCCGATCATCAACATCTCATATTTAAAAAAGTTCTGTGGAAGTACATTATGACAGTGCGGACAGACCATCGTATTGGAAAAAAGAGTAACCGCTCCCTCTTCCACATGAAACGTATATCCACAACTATCCGTATCAAAGCGTTTCACGGCAAGATCTCTTCCAGCCGCCGTCAGTTCCTGATTCAGTTCTGTCATAACTTCATTATCTATAATAATTCTCTTTGCATCGATTTGTTCTTCCGGGATTCCCATAGCGCTCCAGAAATACAAATACGCCGTATCTGTCTTATAAGAAAATACTTCATTTAACGCTGGTGACTGAAATCTTACCCCGTCTGTTCTTAAAAGAAATCCTGCATCCTCATTTGAAATATTACGGAAACAGTAAGGACATTTCTTCACCCGTATTGTTTTTGTCTCCTGCATCTGTATCTCTCCCGTCTAACATCTTTTCGTTGCTTTAATCGAAATCTCGTGTTTTGATTCCAAAATAATATAATACTTGACATCCTGCTTTATGACCGCCTGCTTTGTCGGAACACCCTGTCCTCTCGAAAGACCTGCCTCGCGAATCTCAAATGGCTGCTGTTTCGAAATAACCGTCAGTTCTTCTGGATTATCGCAGGCACATGATTTCCAATCCCTGATCTTCGATATAATAAGTAAACTCTTACCCGACGGATGCTTTCCATACATAAG
>ENA-OQJH01001269-OQJH01001269.1-human-gut-metagenome-genome-assembly--contig:-NODE-1269-length-10937-cov-2.730065_pt1 | contig 10937 bp, 13 predicted proteins | sample MGYA00242597_ERZ504763 | MGnify/ENA primary metagenome ERZ504763 (study PRJEB26092, sample SAMD00036359) | human gut metagenome | host: Homo sapiens | study: EMG produced TPA metagenomics assembly of... | reverse complement strand
ATCCACATCGAACTTCTCAGTGACCAGACTTCCTGCCATGCCGTTTACGAAGGCGGCTATTGTCCTGCAGGCATTTCCTTCGAAGAACGTACCCGTATGCTGAAAGAAGACAGAGAAACTTTCGATGAAATGGTGAACGAAACTTTGCGCCCGCCATTTCCATGTTATCAAGGAACTGGTGGCACGGGGCACTTATTTCTTCGATTATGGCAATTCTTTCATGAAAGCGATTTATGACGCTGGAGTGAAAGAAATCTCACGCAATGGAACAGACGAGAAGGATGGATTCATCTGGCCGTCCTATGTAGAGGATATCATGGGACCCCAACTTTTCGATTATGGTTACGGCCCCTTCCGCTGGGTATGCCTGAGCGGAAAAAAGGAAGATTTGATAAAGACCGACCATGCTGCTATGGAGTGTATCCCTAAAGATCGCCGCGGACAGGATATGGACAACTGGATATGGATTCGCGACGCCGAAAAAATAACCTGGTGGTAGGGACCCAAGCACGAATTCTGTATCAAGACGCACTGGGACGTATGAATATCGCACTGCGTTTCAATGAATGGTACGCCGGGGCGAGGTAGGTCCTATCATGTTGGGACGTGACCACCACGATGTAAGCGGTACCGACTCTCCTTTCCGGGAAACTTCCAATATCAAGGACGGCAGCAATGTAATGGCAGATATGGCTGTGCAATGCTTTGCCGGAAATTGTGCCCGGGGCATGAGCCTTGTCGCTTTGCACAATGGAGGTGGTGTAGGTATAGGTAAAGCCATCAATGGCGGATTCGGAATGGTATGCGACGGCAGTGAACGGGTAGACCGTATTCTCCGCTCATCCATGTTATGGGATGTAATGGGAGGAGTGGCACGCCGTTCGTGGGCACGCAACCTCATGCCATGGAAACTTCGGCGGAGTTCAACGAAAGCATGCCGATGGTTATCATATCACCCTGCCGCATCTAGCAGAAGACTCATTAATCAATAAAATATTAAAAGATAAAGGAATTAAATAAGTGATATTATGAACTGGACAAAAATTATGGAATGCGTCCCCAACTTCAGCGAAGGACGTGACTTACAAAAAATAGACGAGATTGTATCTCCGTTTCGTGCCAAGCAGGCGTAAAATTATTGGATTATAGTAACGATGAAGACCACAACCGGCTGGTAGTTACCGTCGTTGGAGAACCGGACGCCTTGAAAGAAGCTGTGATAGAAGCTATCGGTATAGCAGTAGAACTAATTGACCTGAACCATCACCAAGGACAGCACCCCCGTATGGGAGCTGTAGATGTAGTTCCATTCATTCCCATCAAAGGATGTACCATGGAAGATGCTATAGCGGTGTCCAAAGAAGTGGGACAACGGGTGGCCTCTCAATATAATCTCCCTGTATTCTTATATGAAAAATCAGCTAGTGCACCACATCGTGAAAATCTTGCTGTCATCCGTAAAGGAGAATTCGAAGGATGAAGGAAAAGATTCACCAACCCGAATGGCATCCCGATTTTGGTCCTGCGGAACGTCACCCCACTGCTGGAACTGTAGCCATCGGAGCCCGTATGCCCTTAGTTGCCTACAATATAAATCTCAATACTCCCAGCCTAGAAATAGCGCATGACATTGCCAAGAAAATCCGTTTTATCGGTGGCGGACTGCGCTATTGCAAGGCCATGGGCGTGGAACTGAAGGATCGGGGTATCACTCAGGTATCCATGAATCTCACCGACTATAGTAAAACCGCTATCTACCGGGCATTCGAATGGTACGTTTTGAAGCCAAACGCTACGGAGTAAGCATCATCGGCAGCGAAATCGTAGGACTTGTTCCTATGGAGGCTTGATAGACACTGCCTCTTACTATCTGGGATTGGAAAACTTCTCCATGCAACAAGTGCTGGAAGCACGTATCATAGAATAAACAAGAACAAAGTTATGAGCAACAACTTGATTATCATCAATGCCCACATCGTTACTCCGCAAGGCAGAACCGCCCGGAAAGGAGAAGCCATGAACGAACTTCTCAACATTCCTTGCGGAACGGTAAGAATAACCGACGGTATTATTACCTATGTTGGCGAAAACCGTATAAGCATGAAAAGCCCGGCTATAAAGTACTTGACGCCAGAGGGAATGTATTGTTGCCAGGATTCGTTGACTCTCATACCCATTTGGTTTTCGGAGGATTTCGCCCCGACGAATTCATCTGGCGGCTCAACGGCGACAGTTATATGAGCATCATGGAACGTGGCGGAGGCATTATCAATACTGTACGTGCCACCCGGGAAGCCTCCTTTGAAGAACTGAAACATAAAGCCGAATGGTTTCTGGATACCATGAGCCGGATGGGGGTCACCACTGTGGAAGGAAAAAGCGGATATGGTCTGGATCGTGATACAGAACTGAAACAACTCAGTGTCATGCAAGTTATCAATGAATGTCCCGACCGGAAAGTAGATATTGCCACCACTTTTTAGGTGCTCACGCCTTACCCGAAGAATACAAAGGGCGAAGTGACGCATATATTGATTTTCTGATTAACGAAATGTTGCCCATGATTCATCAGAAACAATTGGCCGAAAATTGCGATATTTTCTGTGAAAAAGGGGTATTCACTGTAGATCAGTCTCGAAAGTTATTGAAGCTGCGCAAGTTCTAGCTTCGGTGCCAAGTTGCACGCTGATGAAATTGTCAGCTTTGGAGGAGCAGAACTGGCAGGAGAATTGAAGGCCCTCAGCGCCGACCATCTGTTGCAAGCATCCGATGAAGGCATAAAAGCTTTGGCACAAAATAATGTAGTAGCCACTCTATTGCCACTAACTGCCTTTACACTAAAAGAGCCCTACGCCCGTGGCAGGAAAATGATAGACAGCGGCTGTGCCGTAGCCCTTGCCACCGATCTAAATCCAGGCAGTTGTTTCTCCGGTTCCATCCCGCTGACTTTTGCTCTAGCCTGCATCTATATGAAACTGACCGTTGCAGAGGCTATCACAGCCATCACACTGAACGGTGCGGCAGCTCTCGGACGCGCGACCGCATCGGAAGCATAGAAGCCGGAAAACAGGGAGACTTTGTTTTACTGGGAACCGACACCCCCCATATATTACCTTATTATACAGGTATGAACGCAGTCAAGCTGACCATCAAAGGAGGACGTATTCTAAATTCAAATTAACCAATTAAATACTAATAGCCATGTTAACAGAACTTACCATCAAAGAATTTATCAATAAAGTACTCAGTAATGATCCTGTCCCCGGTGGCGGCAGTGTTTCAGCACTCAATGGAGCCCTTGCCACCTCACTGGCAGCTATGGTAGCCAATCTTACCATAGGCCGCAAGAAATATGTAGAAGTGAACGAAATTATGGAAGATCTTTCTGTTCGTTTCGAAGAACTCACCCGCCAGCTGATAACCGATGTAGACCGTGATTCAGAAGCATACGACCGTGTTTTCTCCGCATTCAAACTTCCAAAAGAAACGGATGAAGAAAAGGCTATCCGCAGTGAAACCATACAGAAGGAAAGCAAATATGCCGCCCAAGTGCCTATGGAGGTGGCACGTACCGTCCATTCCATTCTGCCCATGATTGATGTGGTAGCCAGAAAAGGGAACAGCAACGCTGTAACCGATGCCTGCGTGTCCATGATGTGTGCCCGGACTGCCATTCTGGGAGCCTTGCTGAATGTACGTATCAACCTCACTTCTATCAAAGACGAAAAATTCGTCAAAGAGATGAGCGAAGAGGCCGATATGATAGAACAGACGACCATTGCCGAAGAACAGAAAATACTGGACTATGTGAAAACCATGTTTTAATCCCAACCTCCGCGGTTAAAAAAAGAATCAGACCATGAAGAATGTATATCAAATAGGTTCGGGTGACCTCACTTTTGACATCATCGAACGTATTATTAATGAAAATCTGAAATTGGAACTGGCTCCCGAAGCTAAAGACCGGATTCAGAAATGCCGGGATTACCTGGACAGAAAGATCAAGGAATCCGATGTCCCTCTCTATGGCATCACTACAGGATTCGGCAGCCTGTGCAACCGTAATATTTCTTCCGATGAACTGAGTACTTTGCAAGAGAACCTGGTAAAAAGCCACGCTTGCAGTGTAGGCGCAGAAATGCCCCATGTCATTGTGAAGCTGATGTTTTTATTAAAAGCTCATGCTCTTTCTTTGGGACACAGTGGCGTACAAGTCATCACTGTACAGCGAATTATCGACTTTTTCAATAACGATGTAATGCCCATTGTCTATGACCGCGGTTCATTGGGAGCCTCAGGAGATCTTGCCCCGCTCGCCAATCTCTTCCTTCCGTTGATCGGCGTAGGCGACGTGTATTATAAAGGCAAACGCTGCGAAGCTATCAGCGTGCTTGATGAGTTTGGTTGGGAACCAGTCAAATTGAAAAGCAAAGAAGGACTGGCCTTGCTCAATGGTACCCAGTTTATGAGTGCCAACGGAGTGTATGCCATACTCAAAGCCTTCCGTCTTTCCAAGAAAGCCGACCTCATTGCCGCCATCTCCCTGGAAGCCTTTGACGGCCGCATCGATCCGTTCATGGATTGTATCCAACAAATGCGTCCGCATAAAGGCCAGATAGAAACCGGAGCCGCATTCCGAAGAATGCTGGAAGGCAGTGAAATCATCGTACAGCCCAAACAACACGTACAAGACCCCTATTCATTCCGTTGCATCCCACAAGTTCATGGTGCAACCAAAGATGCCATCAACCACGTAGCTTCAGTACTGTTGACCGAGATAAATTCAGTTACCGATAATCCCACTATCTTCCCCGATGAAGACCTTATCATTTCAGGTGGCAACTTCCACGGACAGCCCCTGGCACTGGTATATGATTATCTTGCCATTGCTATGGCCGAACTGGGAAACATATCCGAACGGCGTGTGGCACAACTCATTATGGGACTTCGCGGATTGCCCGAATTTCTAGTTGCCAATCCGGGACTTAACTCCGGTTTCATGATTCCCCAATATGCGGCTGCCAGCATGGTAAGCCAGAATAAAATGTACTGTTATGCCGCCAGTAGCGACTCTATAGTATCCAGCAACGGACAGGAAGACCATGTAAGTATGGGAGCCAACGCCGCCACCAAGCTCTACAAAGTGATGGATAATCTGGAACATATACTTGCCATCGAATTGATGAACGCCGCACAAGGTATAGATTTCCGCCGTCCGCTCCGTAGTTCACCGTTTATTGAGAAGTTTCTCGCCACCTACCGCAACGAGGTACCTTTTATAAAAGAAGATATTGTGATGTATAAGGAAATACATAAAACAGTAGCTTTTTTAAAACGGCATCAAGTAAATTATTAAACGGCATTTCGGAATCGGATTATAAAGATTTCACATCCCTTTTTACTATTAAAAACTATAAGATCCATATAATCCGAGTCCGAATTCATATCTTTGCAGTAACAAAAAATAGCGAAGATGAATTATGATAATAAAGAAGAAATGTTTCCTATAGTAGATGAACAAGGAAACATAACAGGAGCTGCAACCCGTGGAGAATGTCATAATGGAAGTAAATTGCTACATCCGGTAGTCCACTTGCATGTATTCAACAGTAAAGGCGAACTCTATTTGCAAAGGCGTCCTGACTGGAAAGATATTCAGCCAGGCAAATGGGACACAGCCGTAGGCGGACACATAGATTTGGGTGAAAGTGTGGAAACAGCCTTGAAACGTGAAGTAAAAGAAGAACTGGGCATCACCGACTTTACTCCCGAATTACTGACTAGCTATGTATTCGAATCCACCCGGGAAAAAGAATTGGTATTCTCGCATAAAACCACTTATGACGGTCTCATTATTCCCAGCGAGGAACTGGATGGCGGCCGTTTTTGGTCACTAGAAGAGATCAGGAGCAATATTGGAAAAGAAATATTTACACCTAATTTTGAAAATGAATTTAAGAAGCTAGGCTTCTGAAATAGTTTTTTAATCAAAAATGCAAATTCTTGATGCAGGTCAAGAATTTGCCATTTTCGCATACATTTTATCTTTATCAGAGTACAATCTAGAACAAAACAGTATAATTTTGTGTTGTAAAACATAAAAAGAAAGGATAACGAGATTATGAAAAAGGTAAAAAGTATTTTTAAGAAAGCCTTGCTCTAATGGGTGAAAACGAAGTAAGAGCTTGGGGTATAGGGATTAAGTAAGAAAATAACCCTATTTTTTTAATCAAAGAAAGGATAACATTATGAAGAAATTGAAAGAGATCATCAAAGCAGGTCTCAAAGATATGGGAAATGACGCCCTCCGTGCTTGGGGGTACGATACAAAGTAAAAGGTACAAAAGATTAGTTTTTAATGTTTTAAAAAGGATAGCAGGATGAAAAGAGTAAAAAAATTTTCAAAGAATATATGAGGGCTATTGAAATTAATGCCGCATTAATGTATGGTTATAGACCTAAATAAGAACCGTACTTTTTGATTGAGGGAATTGAATTACAATTATAACAAAGCAGTCTTGACTTTTCAAGACTGCTTTTTTGTTATAAATACAGTATAAGTGAAATCAATTTATCCGACAAGCAATACACTAACATTAAAAATATATTGTATTTCTTCAAAAAGAATATACCTCTTTGAAATCAAGAGAGTTAGAAAATTCACCTCATTTTAGGATAATGAGTTGGCAACCATCCTAATTACCGTGATCTGCATCACTTTGCTGGTTTGGGTAACTCTTACAGATGCAAATATAGTAAAATATAGCAGGCAAAAAGAAAGATGAACTCATTTTCTTTTTACCTGCTGCATGATTCGCGGTAGAATAGTATCCTATATCAATTCAATTTTTATTTTACAGTTCTGTCCACCCTGCAAAATAGAATGGCAAAGTGTTACTCTAAATTTCTGTTCTTTCCAAAGGTTTTGCAAAGAATAAAGAACACTCTGACGTGAACATTCACAAAGCAAAGGTGTGGTGACATATCCTTTTTTACACAAGCCACAAGTACATTCCAAGAAAATAAGATGATAGACACGACCTTTCTCTACAATCTCGCTTTTTACTCCCGGCGATTCATCTGCATCTGAAAGAAAACATCCATATCTCCATTGGCATCCTTGTAGAGTTTCCTGTAAATGGAAAGCACACCACCATCCACGCAATTCTTGCTACATTCTGAAAAGAAGGCTGCTCGTTGTTCCGATGAGAGTCGAGCGATACCTTTCTCAAAACCTTTGAACCAATCTGACAAATCCATACTATCAAGGTAATTGACTGAACAGCTTTACCAATCCTTCTTTGTTGAAGCAGTAAAACATTTCTATTTGTTCAGGGGTATCATTCTCCAGCAATAACAACAACTCTTTAGCAAATTCCAAGTAACCTGTGCCATTTGCCGTAACAATGCGTTTGTCCGATACAGCTTGCTCATTCATATAACCTGCCTTATTGGTATAATTGCCTCCTCCCCATAATTGTAGCTGTTCCAAACCATTTCCCGTATGTTTTATCTCATTTAAGAAACCATGTTTGGCAAGGAAAGAAGCAGCGTTGCAGATAGCTCCTACGATAATCCCCTTCTTTATGGCACGGCGAACGATTGGCACGACTTTATCTGCTTCCAGTTCGTCGAACCAGCCGAAACCACCAATTAGCACCAAAGCGGCATAATCATTAGGCATCGTTTCAAAAGAATAGTCGGGTAAAGTATAGAAACCACTGCATGAGCGTACAACATCCAATGTAGGAGCTACGACTTTGTTCATGTATTTGGGATTTTCTTTTATACTACGTTCATCACACGCAATAGCCGAAGCTAGGAACACGGCTTCATGGTCAGCATAGTTATTTAACAATAGATATAACACCTCGTTCTTCATATTTATTTTCTTCTGATGGTTTGACATTTACGTTTTGTCATCTCTTCGGCAAAGGCTTGTTCACCTTGTTCCTTAATATAGCTAATGCAAGCAGAACGGTCAGAATTAAACAAAAATGCAAATACTTTGCTTATCCAATTGGAAAACAACTTGCATTCCCTGACATCATGGGAGCATTCAGCACAAGTATTAAACTTGTTTTCTTGGCAACATGAGCGGATTTTACACCAAGTTGCTTTTTTATTTGGTTTACATCCGGAACATTTCTCCGCCAAGAACTTACGGCAGGCTCCACAATAAAGACCGCAAGCGGCTATGTTTTTATTATCAGGTGCAATAGTTTTCATAAATATCAGATGTTGGAGTGAGAAAATTCGCCATTTATCCAAAAGGTGGCTTCCGTACCCATGAAATGTAGAAGCACATAATTGGGATCACTTGGTCCATCGGGAAAATGATGAACGAACCAGTCCTGCCATATGTCCTTGCGGATAGTATCGTCCGTAATAATTTCTACCGTACCACGCAGGGCAACGCCATCCCCGTAATGGTCATAGCAAAGACCCGCCTTGTTGTTCGCCTTAAAATCATTCACTTTCATGGAGCCGACACTTGTCGCCATCCAGACTTCGTTAAAACTTTTGGCATGTATCTTGGACATCTGCACAGGTCGCGGATAACCGTCGGCATCAATGGATGCGATGGTCACATTTTCGCATTGGGCAAGCAAGTGGGTTGCCTTTTCCGTTAGTGTCCGTTCATCTTTTTCTTTCCACCGTTTCAGGTAGGGAAAGTATTGAAGCATTTGTTCCTTTGCTTGTACGGGACTCAACTTACATTCGGTCTGCACAGCCCATTGGTCTAAGAATTGCAGGCAGAACTCAATCATTTGGCTCATTGTGAAATCTTGGGTAAACTCACCTTTTTTGTAACAATACACGCAATAATCCTCACTACTGCTCCCATTGGCATTTGTCCCTCTGTTTTCATCAGTTAGGGGCATACCACAACTTTGACAAAACTGTTGTTCCATATATGTATTCTATTCGATGCCTATCAGTCCCTTTATAGGCGGTTATAAAATGCGAGAGCGTGGAACTGCAATGCTACCACGTCTAAGTTGGAGGTCGTAGGAAACCTTTGGCACAGATATGATAATAGCAGCCACGCTATGGCGTGAGAACCACTATGCTATCCCTTGTACCAAGTCCGAAATTTCCTACGTTTCCAACCTACAAGATAAACATAACGCTTCTTTTTTTCCCGTATGTTTTGAAAAGAGTTGCCTCTATCCGACTACAAAAGTCGGAAATTTTTCTGATAATCTTTTATCTTCTAATGCTTTTATTTACTTTTGGAATAGAATTTAGGGTGCATTCTATATTTTCAGTTCTTTATCCTGTTTAGTAGATGCAGTCCCCAAACCGTTCCTCCATTCATTCGCATTCTGCCTGAACCATTGCACAAGTGAACATCGTTCACACATATTTGAAAATACCTTTTCCGAGAATCTCAATATGTTCCGGCAGAAGTCAATCAACGGCAGTAGCTTTTCCACATAAGGAAAGTTCCATAAATTTTATTATGTTTTTCAAGATAATCAAGGAAAGCAAAGTAAGTTGATATTAGTTTCACACAGAAAACAACGTCTGTATCCCCAAGAATTAGTACCTTTGGGGGGGGAGATAACTCTTCGCACTTGCAATATACTTTTACGCATTGCGTATTTTAAATAATTCAGTGCGTATATTTATCGGCAAGCGGGGTAGTAAAAACATAAAATCGAAATGGCAACAGACGGAGTAAAAATAATTGATGGAGATTTAGCACACGACACCTATGAATATATAATGGAATTGTATGATAATGGAGCAAGTGCTGAAATAATTAAGAAAGAAATTCCATTCATAAAAGAAGATTATGGAGATGAAACGGATTTTTATCACGAAATTTTTGTTACAGCTTACGCCTTGGCATTTTGGGAAATCGGAGAACTGACTGATGAAATCTTAAATGAAGTGAAACGAGTTATTGAACTCAAAGCAGGTGTAAATCTTTGGACAAAAGATGTAGACGAAAAGGAAGGCAAAAAAAGACAAAAAGTCCTTGACCGATTTTTAGAAAAAATATCTGCACCAAACAAAAAAGTTAGAAATAGAAAAAAATACAGAGTTGTAAAAAATCTATATTTTGAATCAATGATGTTCTGTCCTTTAAACTTTCAGACAACAATTATTGTGCTATAATTTGTGCACAAATCACGCAAGAAAAATCACAAACAACCTATGATTTTGTACTTACAACCTACAAGGGAAAACAAAAACCAACAATTGAAACGTTAAAAGATGAATTTATAGTCGGACACCTAATGGGTGGACCGAGTAGAAAAGAAATCTTAAAGCAACAACCCAAAATCAACATACTTTGGGATTATCATACACACAATGCCATACTACTGACAGAAACACAAAGGCAAAGAACTTATAGCAATGATTCCATTGAAATTTTTGAAGGAAAAAAGAGTTCTTTTTGGATTTCCATTTAAATTAGTTACTCATAAGGATATGACACTTATGAAAGACAAGTTTGAAGTTATTGGCAAATTAAAAATAAAAGAAAACTTTAACAGGTCGGGAGGTTATGACTATTTATCGAATCTTGAGAGATTTGAAGATATTTTAAATGATATAGATAGACACATGGAAATATTTAGAAACGTAAAATTTCCGATAAAACTTTTATGTGAAATAAATTAACGAATTATCTCTTGATAAGCAAACCTACGCAGAATGCCGCAAACGAAATGGAGTGTGTTAAATCTGCATTGCTTTCGGGTAACGGCTAGGAAACCGTTTTCCTGCTGCAATCCGCTTTAAGACCGTTTTATACCATCTTCCCAATTTCTCCGATTTGCCACTAACTTCTTAATAATGCGAATCAGTAGTTGATTTCTGATTCTTGTTTTAAAAAATTAGATAAATGAATGCGATGGCAATTTTTCCCATCGTATGTACTAAAAGTCCAGATGTTGATCTGACTTTCATCGCTCTTTGAA
>ENA-OQJH01001268-OQJH01001268.1-human-gut-metagenome-genome-assembly--contig:-NODE-1268-length-10945-cov-1.464504_pt1 | contig 10945 bp, 20 predicted proteins | sample MGYA00242597_ERZ504763 | MGnify/ENA primary metagenome ERZ504763 (study PRJEB26092, sample SAMD00036359) | human gut metagenome | host: Homo sapiens | study: EMG produced TPA metagenomics assembly of... | reverse complement strand
AGGGAGGCTTTCAGACGAGGTTTGTGACCTTACAGGGAGTTGGCTAGAGTTGTGTTTTGTGAAAAATATTTTGAACTTGATTTGAGATTTTATCTGTTTTTTATAAAATGCTAGAAAGGATATTTTTATGTCACTGATTGTATTAAAAAAGATTATTGAGATGTTCATCATATTACTTGTAGGTGTAATCATCTATAAAGCAAAGATTATTAATGATGTCAGTACAAAACATCTCTCGAATGTATTATTATTGCTGGTTTCTCCGCTGTTGATTATCCAGTCGTATCAAATTGATTTTAACAGAGAACTTTTGCAAGGTTTAATATGGGCGTTTGCTGCATCATTTCTTACGTTTTTGTTTATGATTGTTGCATCGGAGTTTCTATGCCACGGGGATAGGAATCGAAGTCCAGTGGAGAAGATTGCAGTGTCTTATTCGAATTCTGGATTTATTGGTATTCCTTTAATTAGTGGAGTCCTTGGAGATAAGGGCGTTTTTATATGACGGCATATATCACAGTTTTTAATCTTTTACTTTGGACACATGGTATTATTTTAATGGGAGATAACGATGGATTAAAGGGAGCATGGAAAAAACTTTTTAAGTCCGGCGATTCTTTCAATTGTGATAGGAATCATACTATTTTTATTTCAACTTCGCCTGCCGCAGTTCATTGAAAATCCATTAGAAATGATGCTCATGAATACGCCCCTTGGAATGATTGTCGCGGGAGCAAATCTCGCACAGGGAAATATTTTAAAGAGCCTAAAGAACAAAAGATTATACTATTTGAGCTTTATAAAGCTTATTGTATATCCATTGGCAGGACTCGTTGTTTTATGGCTGCTGCCACTTGAGTTTGAGGTGGCATTTACAGTATTTATTGCATTGGCATGTCCGGCGGGGGCATCCGTGATTATGTTTGCACAACGATATGACAGAGATGCATATTATGCGTCGGAGATATTTGTTATTACAACCTTGCTGTCAGCGGTGACGATACCATTATTATCAGTAGTGGCAGTGAGCTTGTTAAGTTAAACAGATTGTTCACTTTAAGAGAGAATAGCGGCCTTGAAAAGTTTTGATAATTTTGATAAGTAAGTCGAAAATATTTTTTGAAAGTGATGCATAAAAATGCAGAAAAACGTATACATATTGAATAAAATGTGCTAAGATGGACAAAGCTGATTATTAGAAAAGTTGGAGAGTACAATGAAAATAGGAAAAAGACCGGCACGCATATTATTATATGAACAGGTTGTAGAAGATTTATGTTTATTAATTGACCGGGGGGATTTTGAACCGGGAGATCAGCTTCCTTCAGAAAGAGAACTTATTGAGAAGCTGAATGTCAGTCGGAATGTATTAAGAGAGGCATTTCATGTATTAGAAAGCCGTGGTGTTATCGTATCACATCAGGGAAAGGGACGTTTTTGAGAGAAAGCCCAATTTCCGGGAAAGAGAAACGGTATGACAGTCTGAGTAAGAATCTGGAGTGCTATTCGATGATTGAGGCTTATGAAGTAAGACAGGCCTTAGAGGAAAAGGCGGTGGAGCTGATTATAAAGAACGCATCGGAGAAAGATATTGATGAACTAGAAGAGGCACTGCAGCATTTAAGAAAGAAGTATGAGGAGACGGGAAGAACTTCTGGAGAGTTTGAACTGCACAGATTGTATGCGGCAAAGACGGGAAGTACTTTTATGACCCAGACTTTGGAGATCGTTTTGAATGCTATCTTTGATATGATGTACGGAAAGTTTACAGATGTATTAGATGCAACTTCTGCAGAGGCCGAGTTAGAATCCCATGGAATGATTATTCAGGCAATACGGGAGCGGGATGTGGAAAAGGCAAGAAAGCTTATGGATGAGCATTTGATTACAAGCATGAATATGTTTCAGTAATGAGATTTGAATTTCATTGCAATCGTAGATGTTGGAGATTGTGTCCTGTCTTCTGAAGGAGGAGGTATGGAGTCCTTTTAGAAGAGGGAACAGTTTCCAGTAAATTTTTTTAATAATTAGTGGGTGACCAAGTAATCAAGTGAGCCAATATAACTGAAAAAGTTAAGAAAAAATAGAAGAAGAAAGAAAGGAAAAACATGGGAGATATAAGATGGCCGGACGGAAAGAAATGTGCGGTAATGTTTACTTTTGATGTGGATGGAGATACCACATGGGAGAATGGAAACAGGGGACTGAAAAATGGAGAGAAATACATTAAGTCTTTATCGGTAGGGCAGTATGGTCCGAAGAGATGTGTGGATAGAATTCTTCAGAAGTTAGATCAGTATGGCGTAAAGGCAACATTTTTTGTGCCAGGTCTTACTGCGGAAAGATATCCGGAGGTCATTAAAAGAATTGCGGAGCAGGGACATGAGATAGGACACCATGGCTATGCACACGAAAGGTTTGCCGGAAAGACAACAGAAGAACAGATAGAATTATAGAAAAAAACGCAAAAAATATTTAAAGATTTAATTGGACATGAAGTAACTGGTTTTCGAACTCCTTCTGGTGACTGGGCAAAAAATACTCCAAAATTGTTATATGAGAGAGGTTTCCGATATTCTAGTTCCATGCGAGGCGATGACCGCCCATATCGTACAGTCATTGATGGAGAAGAGACAGATTTTATAGAGATTCCGACCAAGTGGGAAGTGGATGATTATGTGGCAATGGCCTATCATATGTATCCAGCAGAACCGGCAGGACAGGACAGAATTTCAAGTTATCGTTTAGTGGAAGATAATTTTATGAGAGAATTCAAAGGACATTACAGAGAAGGCCTTTGTATTTCCTATATGAATCATCCGCAGGTGATTGGATGTCCAGGAAAGATTCAGATTCTTGACCATTTGTTAAAATATATTACATCCAAGGAAGATGTGTGGGTAGCAACAGGAACGGAGATTGCCGACTGGTATCGAAAGCAGTCAGAGAAGTAGATAGGAGGATATAATGAATTTAGAAAAAACGAAGTGGCCGGATGGAAAGAAATGTGCAGCTATGCTTACCATTAATCTGAATGCAGAATTATTCTGGCTTCAGATTGATCCAAGCTGCAAAGATATGCCAAAGACCCTTTCTCTTGGCCAGTATGGAATGACAAGAGGAGTAGATCGAATTCTTTCGATATTAAAAGAAAGAGGAATTAAGGCCACCTTTTTCACACCAGGCTGGGTTGCAGAACAGTATCCTGATAAATTAAAAAGGATAAAAGAAGAAGGACATGAGATTGCTTCTCTTGCCTACAAACATGAAAATATGGCATTATTGACAGAAGAAGAACAGGAAGAAGCAATGAAAAAGGGTATAGAGGCAATTCAGAATGTATGCGGTGTTACTCCTGTCGGTTTCCGTGCGCCAGAAGGGGAACTTACCTTAGATACTCTCCGAATTGCAAAGAAATATGGAATGCATTATTCCAGTAATCTCTGTGATGATGACCGTCCATATCAGAAAGATCTTGAAAATGGGGAAACGCTTCTGGAGATTCCAATTCATTGGGATAATTATGATCTGCCATACTTTGCATTTAATTATCATCCGGCATTTCCAAAGGGACAGGGAAGAATTGCAAATTATACGGGTGTTATTAATAACTGGAAAGATGAATTTTACGGATGCTATGAATATGGTTTATGTTACGTTTTACAGCTTGACCCGGCAGCCATTGGTGCACCAGGAAGAATTGGTCTTTTAGAAGAACTGTTGGATTATATTGATGAATTTGATTCTGTCTGGTGGACATCTGGTGAAGAAATGTATCAATATTACCAAAATAAATAAGAAATAAGGAAACACGAACGAAAAAAGAAAGGAAGAAAAATGCATGCACTGACCAACGCTTTAAAAATAATTAATGCCTTTTTTGCAAACATCGTACCAATCGGGGATATTTTGTGGACATTTCCACAGAATTTTTCATGGTATGCGAACATCCCGATTATTGGAAGTATCCATTTGCCATCTACCTGTTACTTGGAATGGGAATTTATTTTTCCATAAGAACAAAGTTTGTTCAGTTCCGTTACTTTAAAAGAGGTATTCAGGTTTTAACAAAGAAAAAGAAAGATACTACAGGAGTAAGTCCATTAGCCGCATTTATGTTAAGTGCCGCAATGCGTGTCGGTCCGGGAAATATTATCGGAGTAACCGGAGCTATTTCTTTAGGCGGTCCCGGGGCAATGTTTTGGATGTGGATTTCTGCATTACTTGGAATGGCAAGCTCCTTCGTAGAAGCAACCCTTGCACAGATATTTAAAGAAAAAGATGGAGATGAATATGTAGGCGGTCTGCCTTATTACGGACAGAAACTTGCTGGAAATAAAAAAGGTGTCGGAATTGCCTTAGCTATTTTGTTTATCATTTATGCAATGCTTAGTATCCCTATTCAGACATTCCATGTATTTACAGCAGCAGGAACGGCAATCGCATCGGTTACTGGAGTAAGCACAGATCGAACTTCTCCCTTATATTATGCATTGGCCATTATCCTTATCATTGGAATTGCTATCGCAGTATTTGGAGGAATCAAAAGAGTAACAGCAGTAACAGACAGAATGGTACCAGTGATGGCTGTTTTATATGCCACTGTCATTGTTGGATTATTTATTGCAAATATTCACTTATTCCCTGCATTTATTCAGGCAGTAGTCATTGGAGCATTTAAACCGGATGCTATTTTCGGTGGAGCCTTCGGTACGGTATTAGCACAGGGAATCAAACGAGGATTACTGTCAAATGAAGCCGGACAGGGAACCATCACAATGTCAGCCGCGATTTCTGAACAGGATCATCCAGTAGAACAGGGATTTGTACAGTCTATCGGTGTATTCCTTGATACAATCATTATTTGTACATTAAGCGGATTTATCGTATGTGGCGCACATATTTGGACTAACTCCGCTTACAACTGGGAAGTTTTAAAAGATTCAAAAATTGATGTATTTCTTTCCTCTTTAAAAGAAATGATTCCAGGAACAGCCGCAGATGGAGCAGTCTCTTTATTTATCTGCATCTGTTATGGACTATTTGCATTTACCTCATTGCTCGGGCTGGTATCCTTTGCTTCTATCGCAGGAACAAGAATCACAAAGAGCAAAGCATTTACAAACTTTGTACGTGCATTAGGCGCTTTAATTTTTGTGCCACTTGGAACCCTTTGTGTTTTAGCAGGTCTAGAGTTGGATAACATCTGGTATGTCAGCGACTTGATTAATATTGCCCTTGTATTTGCCAATGCCCCGATTATTTTGTATGGTGGAAAATATGTTTACCGGGCATTGAAGGATTATGTAGATAACGATGGAAAACGATTTGTCGCAAAGAATATTGGGGTGGAAAGCGATATATGGAAGGATGAATAACTATTTAATTCATTAAGAGACAGACGCCTCGAAGAGAGAAGATATCCTATATTTGTGACTTTAGTCGCGGCGGTTTAAATACTCGCTTTATGCGCTCGCATCTAAACCTTGCTCCGAGGCCACAGATAGGCTATAGGGACCTTCGCTTTTCTGTTTGTCCTCAAATCTGCAAGCTATCTTCTTGTGAAAATAGAGAAAAATACAACAGGAAGAGTGTGAAAGAGAAAAAGATTCAAAACTTTAAATACCAGAATTCCCTTGTGCATTTTCAATAAATACGCTATAATTAGTTTACTTTTATTATTTATTTTACAAGGAAGGGATATTCAATGTTAAACGAATCAGTAATTAAAGTATTAAAAAATGCTATGTGGGTCTTGCAACATGTGCAGATGGAGAACCGAATGTAGTACCGGTTGCTTTTAAAGATGTTACAGAAGATGGAAAGCTGGTAGTAGGAGATGTTTTCCTTGAGACAACGTTAAAGAATATAAAAGCGAATGAAGGGAAAATTGCAATTTCCGCATATGATACAAAAAGTCTTGAAGGATATCAGATTAAGGGAACTGCTGAATATGTAACAGAAGGAGCTATTGTAGCTGCATTCAAGACTGCCGTTGAAGGAATGTTTAAAGGGGCAGCAACAGCCAAAGGAGCACTGATTATTACCCCATCTAAGGTCATTGTTACAACACCGGGAGCGGATAATAAGAAAGAAATTTAATGGTTCATAAATTGTTAAGCATAGTATATAGTGGTGGGGGATACATGAAGGATGAAAATGATAATGAATTGCTGGCGGCTATGCCTGTACGGAAAGCTTTTTTTAGACTTGCACTTCCAGCGGTAGCAGCACAGCTTATTAATATTTTATATATCTGGTAGATAAGATGTTTATTGGACATATTCCGGGAGTAGGAAAGCAGGCGTTGGCAGGTGTCGGTGTAACGGCCCTGTCATTTTGGCATTTCAGCTTTTGCAGCTCTTGTGAGTATGGGTGGTGCGCCTAAGGCATCTATTTTTATGGGAAAAGGAGATAATGAACAGGCAGAAAAAGTTATGGGAAGCTGTGCCTGGATGTTGATTGTATTGTCTGTTGTGTTAACGGCATTTATGCTGATTTTCGGAAAAATGATTTTACAACTATTTGGTGCAAGTGATAATACGATTCTTTACGCAACGGATTATATGAATATTTACTGTGTTGGCACACTATTTACACAGCTTACATTGGGACTGAATGCGTTTATTACCGCACAGGGAAAAACTTTGATCAGTATGTGTAACGTGGCAGTGGGAGCTGTAACAAATATCGTACTTGATGCCATACTGATTAATGGTTTTGGAATGGGAGTAAAAGGTGCAGCCCTGGCAACAGTTATAGCACAGGGAGTATCAACCTGTTTTGTTATACATTATCTTATAAAACCGACAAGTCAATTAAAGCTCCGATTAAAAAAATATTCGTTTTGAAAGAAAACTTCTTTTGCCATGTATTTTACTTGGTACTTCGCCGGCATTGATGCAGCTTACAGAAATATGGTGGCAATTAGCTTTAATACATCTCTGCAAAAGTATGGTGGAGATATAGCGGTGGCATCTATGAGTATTTTAACGAGCATCATGCAGTTTGTTATGTTGCTTTTGCCAGGTCTGGTACAGGGAGCACAGCCATTGCTGAGTTATAATCTTGGAGCAAAAAATATCTCAAGGGTAAAGAAAACATTCCGATTATTACTCATATGCTGTTTAAGTGGCTCATTTCTTATTTGGCTTGTTTGTATGCTGATACCGCAAAATGTAGCTTCTATTTTTACGGACGATGTGCCTCTGATTACTTATACAGGAAAAAGTATGCGGATTTATCTTGCAATGCTTCTTATATATGGAATACAAGTCGCATGTCAGTATAGCTTTGTTGCATTGGATCAGGCGAAAAAGGCAATTTTTTCTTACAATATGGCGTAAAATTATTTTACTGATACCATTGATTTTTATTTTACCGCGAATTTTATCCGGTTCAGCAATGGAAGTTTTCTTAGCTGAACCAATTGCAGATACGATTGCGATTTGTACTACAGCACCGATGTTTTATTATTATTATCGGAAATTAAAATAGAAAAGAATAGAGAAGTTTACTAATAAATTTAATAGTAACTTCAAAAATAATCATCTTCAAGCTATAATGAAAGTAAATTAACAGTTTGAAGGTGATTTTTATATGGCAAAATATAAGAAAAAATTAGAAAAAGATATACGATGTCCCCTTGAATACGGACTGGCGATATTTGGAGGCAAATGGAAGTCGAGAATTATATGTGTACTGGCGGTCAATGAAAAATTACGTTATAGTCAGCTTCGTAAAGAAATGTATAATATTACGAATCATTAATGAGAACAATGAATGGGAGGTAGCACTATGGTGAGAAGTCGCAGTTTTATTGCAACACCACCTGGAGCGACAATTAAGGAGCAGCTTAATGACAGAGGGATGAGTCAGAAAGAGTTTTCTGCTAGAATGGATATGTCAGAAAAGCATATTAGCAGATTGATTAATGGAGATGTTCAGTTGACTTCGGAGGTGGCAGTAAGATTAGAGATGGTACTGGGAGTACCGGCAAAGTTTTGGAATAATCTTGAAGCAATCTATAGAGAGAAATTAATTAAAGTTGAAGCGGAAAATACAATGGATAAAGATGAAGTTTTAGCCAAGCAATTACCTTATAATCAAATGTCTAAGTTTGGATGGGTTCCGGAAACAAGACTTATGAAAGAAGGGTGATTAATCTTAGAAGTATTTTGAGGTGGTTGAACTTTCTTTATTGGAGAATAGACAAATTACAAAAATTGCGTGTAGAAGATTGGCGATTACTGAGAAAGGTGATTTTGCATTGATCGCGTGGGCGCAGGAGGCTAAAAGGGTAGCAAGGCAGACTGATACAACACACATTAATATTGATAAATTGGTTCGTGTTTTACCGGAAATTCGAAGTATGACATTAGAGACACCAGCGGAATTTAGTGCGGAGCTAAAAGATAAATTGGCACAGTGTGGTATTGCATTGTTTTTTTTGCCACATTTACAAGGCTCTTTTTTTACAGGGGGCATCGTTTATAGATGGCAAGAAAATTGTGATTGGTCTTACGGCAAGAGGAAAAGATGCCGATAGATTTTGGTTTAGTTTATTTCATGAACTTGGGCACATTGTTCTTGGACATATTGGAAAGACTGATGAAATTACAGAACAGGATGAAAATGAGGCGGATTTATGGGCGAAAGATGAGTTGATTCCAAAGGAAGAGTTTGAGCAATTTAAGAAGACGCAGGACTATAGTTCAATAAGTGTGTGTGATTTTGCAAATAAAATAGGTATTGCACCTGGAATTGTTGTAGGAAGATTACAAAAAGAGCGTTGTATTACCTATAATATGTTAAATGAACTTAAAGAGCAGTACGAAATTGCGATGTAGAAGAGGAAATATTATTATATTACCGAAATAAGTGAAAGGTTTATGTTAATCAGACATTCCCGCATTGTTACATTATTTCTATAATTACCGTCTTGTCCCCTCTTCCTCTTATTGTATAATAACCACATCGACAAAATTTTTGGAGGCTTGAAATGAATATACGAATCGCTACGCCGGAGGATGCTTTTGCTATCCAGAACATTTACCGGTATTATGTGGATAATACGGCGATAACTTTTGAACTGGAAGTTCCTTCGGTGAAGGAGTTTCAGGAACGAATCACGAAGACATTGGAGAGGTATCCTTACCTTGTTGCTGAGGAGGAGGGAGAGGTTATTGCTTATGCGTATGCGGGGATTTTTTATGACCGCAGGGCATATGACTGGTCAGCGGAAATGTCTGTTTATGTGCAGAGAGGAATTCACGGAAAGGTGTGGGAACGGCTCTTTATGAGAAGATGGAAGAGTTGTTGAAGAAGCAGAATATCGTGAATTTATTTGCCTGCATTACTCATCCGAATGCAGAGAGTGAAGCGTTTCATGCGGCGCGTGGATATGAGAAGAAGGCACATTTTGAACAATGTGGCTACAAGCTTGGCAAGTGGTGGGATATTGTATGGATGCAGAAGGTGATTGCATCGAATGAAGAAACACCAGAACCTTTTCAGAGATTTACAGGAGGATTTTAGAAAGATGAAGAAGAATTTGTTAGTAGCACAGTCTGGAGGACCAACAGCAGCGATTAATGCAACATTAGCAGGTGTTATTAAGCAGGCGATAAAGGAAGAACAGATTGATCAGGTATATGGGGCTTGTTATGGAATTCAGGGAGTGTTAGAACAGAAATTTGTGAATCTTACAGAGAAGGTTGACACAGAGGAAAAGCTGGAGAAGTTAAAGAGAACTCCGGCGGCAGCGCTTGGTTCTTGTCGTTTTAAGCTTAATGATATCAAGGAAGATGACAGTCAGTATCAGGAGATTGTTGATATTCTTCATAAGATGAATATTGGATATTTTGTTTATATCGGTGGGAATGATTCTATGGATACGGTAGCGAAGCTTTCTGCATATTGTAAGGAGAAAGGTGTAGAAGATATTAAGGTTATTGGTGGACCAAAGACGATTGATAATGACCTTTGCGGAATAGACCATTGTCCGGGATTTGGTTCAGCAGCTAAATATATTTCTACAGTTTTCTGTGAGCTTGAACAGGAGATTACGTATATGAGCCGAAGAATGTAATTATTGTTGAGATGATGGGACGTCATGCCGGGTGGCTTACTGCGCTGCTGCATTAGCGGAAGGTAAGAATGGTAATGTGCCATATCTTGTTTATTTAGAAGAAAAACCATTTTCATTGGATCGTTTTATTGATGATGTGAAGGAAAAGCTGGCCTCAACGAATGCTGTGCTTGTTGCGGTTAGTGAAGGTGTACATGATACAGAGGGGCGCTTCTTATGTGAACAGGAAGAATCTAGAGAGTTAGATGTATTTGGACATACGAAGTTATCTGGTACTGGAAAGATTTTAGAGGAAGCGGTTCGGGCAAAGATTGGCTGTAAGGTTCGTTCGATAGAATTGAATCTGTTACAGCGCTGTGCAGGGCATATTTTAAGTAAGACGGATATTGAGGAGTCCGGTAATCTTGGCGCGAATGCAGTTAAGCTTGCAGTAGCCGGAGAGAGTGGATTAATGTCTTCTCTTACAAGAGTGTCTGATGCTCCATATACGGTAGAGTACAGTGGCGTTGATATTCGTGAGGTTGCGAATAAAGAGAAGAAGATTCCTGTAGAGTGGATTAATGAGGCTGGTAATGGAGTGAAGGAAGAGTTAATTACTTACTTAACCCCATTGGTGCAGGGCGAAGTAAGTAGTATTTATGAGAATGGTATGCCAAGCTATCTTCTTTTAAGTAATTTTTAAGAGGAATGGGATATACATTTGACAGTGATATAGCCTCTGGCAGGATTGCAGAGATGCGCAGAAGAAGTATGTCACTATAAGTACTGTACTGGAAAATGTACTTGCCTTTCATTTCTCAGATGTTATAATAAGACTATGATAAAAAATAACAAAACAATAACAAAACAATAAAA
>ENA-OQJH01001267-OQJH01001267.1-human-gut-metagenome-genome-assembly--contig:-NODE-1267-length-10945-cov-1.522555_pt1 | contig 10945 bp, 16 predicted proteins | sample MGYA00242597_ERZ504763 | MGnify/ENA primary metagenome ERZ504763 (study PRJEB26092, sample SAMD00036359) | human gut metagenome | host: Homo sapiens | study: EMG produced TPA metagenomics assembly of... | reverse complement strand
CGCGGACAACATTGTGGATGGCATCAGCAACGCCATTGTCAAGGCTGAGCGGAACTACGTTATCCATGCTAAGGTTGATGACAGTGAACTGGCAAAGGTAAACCAATGTTCTGCCAATCACATCAAGGCAGAGAAAAAACTTTGGAAGAACACAGTAAGAGTTAGCCAAACACCTTCAAAAAAATAATGAAGGCATTTGGCTGTCGAGCGGATGGCTCAAATTCACAACAATAGTATTAGCAATTTGTAGCCTTGTCGTAATACTATGGGCGTGCCTTAAAGATTAAGAAATTGGCTGTAATATACATCTTTATCAGTTTTTTACGCTTATATAGATATTTACCATCATCCAAAAACATTACGGGATAAAACTCTTGCAAATCCATATTTAATGAATATCTTTCTTTCAAATAATCCAAATCCGACAACAATAAATAGTAATCCGTTTGGCTACTTGTGTTCAACTTGTTACAAAGCCTAATGTCACATACACTAAAGTCATCATCGCACATATTTTGGTACAGAAGAATATTCTCACAAATGAGTACACTTTTTGATGAATTTGCTTGCATATAATTACTAACCATCTGCACTTCCTTAAACCGTTCTTGATATTCAAGTTCTGACATTTTTAGTCTGAGAGAGTAAGTTGTATATAATGAAAAAATCAAAGCTATACAGGCTATTAGCCTTATTTGCTTAAAGAACTTGCATTTCATAGAAATGAACATTAAAGGTATTAAATAGAAGAAGTTATTGATATATCTATATGTTTCAAATGAAGAAACACGTTCTTCTTTTATGAAGAAATAGCCTCTATAATGTGATGTATATAATATAAGATACACACAGAATAAGACAAATGGAAATACTATGTCTGATGTCAATCTTTTATTACGAATAAGAAAGAAAATTAGCCACGCAATAGTAATTGTAAGAACAAAGGAAAAAGCCTCAATACTGAACATTGCTTTAATAAAAGCTGGAAATAGGATTGTCATATATTGAATTGAGAATGTTGCATTCTCAATATCTTTAGACTCTATTTTTTCTATGCTAAAACATTCTGGATAAACAAAAAATAGACACCGATAATAAGCAAAAAAGGAATGTATTTCAACAATTCTACGATGTGCTTTCTAATGTTGAATCTATATTTCCACAAAACCAAATAAACAAATTCAATAGCAGGTATGGTAAGTAAAGCCAAATTTTCCCTCTTACACATAATTGCCACAAGGAATGAGACAAGACATAGGATATAGTTATATATACTTTTCCCTCTGAAATAAGTATAGACGAAAATCAAACAAATAAAACTTGAAAATATCTCTGATAAGAAACAGGTAGTAAACAAGTTTATTATAGGTGCACAACAATAAAGAACCGGTGGAATAAACCAATACTTTTGATTCTTTGGAAGTATGGATAATATGAGTAAAATGAAAAAGGCTATGCTTGTATTTGCTATGCTCAAAATTGTTGGAGACCAGCCAAATATGTTCGTAAATAAAGACAAAAAGGTTGGATACATGATAAAATGTCCACCATAAGTGGAGGTAAACATCGGTTCAGTAAGGCTTCCGACAGAAACAGCGTCAATTAAAAAAGAACTTGGAAATATGTTATATAAGAATTGTCTTGCACAAAAGCTAAAGGCATAGGCATCCTCATACTCCAATCCATAAAATAAAACGCCATAATTATATTTGAACAAAAGAGTTAGAACCAAACAAAGCAATATACGCTTATACGGTTTTTGTATGGACCTAAAATCCCATATAAGTTCATGAATGAGCAGAATGAATAAAAATATTATTAAAACAATACATAGATAATACTGACCCATTTTTTACTTTCCTTTTAATATTTGCTTTATTGTATAATACACTACTTGACATCCATATTTGCTGAGCGCAAAATTTTTATAGAGGATGAAAGATTGTCGTATCTCGCGGGACAATATATTTCTTGTATTTTATACCCTTTTGAAAAGGCTTCTATAATAATTTGATTATCAAATATGAAATCATTTGAAAAATCATGATATTTTATGGACATAAGTACATTTCTTTTATAAGCCCTATAGCCCGTATGATATTCTGACAAATGTTTTTTGAAACAGAGATTTTGGAATTTGGTAAGTATTCTATTGCACAAATACTTGTATAGCGGCATACCATTCCTTACAGCTTCAAATCCTTTCATCATACGAGATGCAAGAACAATATCTGCCCCATGAAGAATCTTGTCAATAATCAGCGTTATCAATTTTGGGTCATATTGATAATCTGGATGAAGCATTACAATAATATCAGCGTCTAACATTAACGCTGTATCATAGCATGTTTTTTGATTAGCACCATACCCAAGATTTCTGTCGTGTTTAATGATATGCTTGATGCAACATTCTTCGGCAACTCCTAATGTATCATCAGAGCTAAAATCATCTACCAAGACAATTTCATTGACAACATCTTGAGGTATTTCAGATATTGTTTTCTTCAGAGATTTAGCACAATTATATGCAGGAAGGACTACAACTACTTTCATAAATCACGACATCATTTAAGAGTTCCAAAAAAGTGCGCCCAATAAAAATCAGGCGCACCGGAAAATCATTCAGCTCTACAACTCATCTGCTCGAATAATGAGAACTATGCGAACGATGCGAACTGTGAGAGCTATGTGAGCTATGGGAACTGTGGCTTGCGAGTAATTAAACTCGGCAGAGGACTGTTCCAGCACCAACGTCTGTTCTTGCTGCTGTTCGATTTGAGTGTCGCTGTTTGTCACTTTGGCAACAATCTTTTCTCCAACAGAAGTACAGTAGCTCGCTCCTGCAAGAATTGCAGAGACCGCAAAGAACAAGAGTTTCTTCATTGATACCTCCTTCTTTTAATGTTAGACAATCTGTTAATTAACACACGATATATCGGATGATATATGTTCCACCATCTTTATATGAGAACTATGGGCATCCCTATTGGATTCAAAGAATCCTGCACATTGACCTCTCAACACACATCCATCACATTCAGGAATGTATATGTCTTTCCAGTCTGAAATAGATTGCTGGGCATAACATCTTATGTCTTCGGGTAATACACATAACTGCGCATTGTAGATATAAGGTTTCATTCCCCTGTCCGCAAGCAATAAGACAGCCTCCCGTAATTCTATATTATAGTCATAGGGGTCTATCCAAAGTTGGTCGATATTTCCTTTGCTAATCCTGTCGTTTCCATTTGCATAAATGCGACCTGTGCAACAAAAGGAAAATTGTGGTAAATATAATCTGCAAATTGTGGCAATCGCTTATAGGTCTGTTTATGGACTACAATTCTAATCCCTATTCGTTGATGGAACAATGCAAGGTTGTATAAGCCTTGTACTGTTTTATAAAAAGTCTTTGCTCCTACAATGCGGTTATGTTCTTCTGCAATGTCTGAAAAAAGCGGAATGTCTATCTGTAAATCATGATGCCTGCATTTTGCCAGTTTCATTGCATATTCCTTATCCGCAAACTTAACTCCATTTGACAGAATACTGATTGCTGTGTGGGGAAGTTCTTTCTTGATATGATTTATCAAGACAAACAAATTGTCACCGATAAGTGTAGGTTCACCTCCGGTTATACCAATCTCTTGAGTGTTCTTGTCAAACAAAGAAATCAATTTTAAGTTGAATGGCGTTTTGTCCTTTTCTTGCAGTATCGGTGGTTGTGGGCACATAATGCAACGATGGTTACACCGTTCCGTTGCCATTATTGCATTATGGTTGGATTTAACCTCATACACAAAAATTATTTCTCCTTGCTGATTGACGACTACAACATCTCCTTCATGAAATTCGTCCACATTGTCAACAACACAATAAGGTTTTCCATTATCTGAAATAGTGTCCTTTGTCGTAATTGTTGCAGCATATCCAAACGCCGGGCTTGATGCGTCTTTACTTACCCATATTTCATTGGAACGGTGAAACATTTTCTTGCCAAAAGTTATCCGCCCAACAACATCCTCTACTATATTGAATGACTTACCTTGAATTTGTTTCATATTTATCTACTTGAATAATGGGACATATGCGATGAATGGTCTGCGTTTGGATGATAATCATCAGAAATTTGTCTAAGAATTCTATATGTATTTTTATCTACATTCACTTTTCTTAGAATACCATTACTGAGATTATATCCCCCTTTTAATGTGACTATTCCTTCATCGGTATAAATATATATTCCACGGACGCAGCCTTTAGGTGAGTTCAAAAACAATGTATCTGTTTCAATATTTCCTTTATACAGAACTAATGTATCCTCTGATATATAAGAAAGCGAGTCCGCATTATTATGCCGCTTTGCTTCTTCTTTAATCGATAAATTACGTTCCATATCAGAATTACACTGAATTGTTTTATAATATGCAAGAACAATTTTCTGCTTGTACCGATTAACGCATTGTGCAATAGCAGATTGCCCTATTATAATAAAAAGCATTATTGGGTATAATATTCTTTTCATATGTATTTGCTATTTAGTTCAACCAAGCCAAAAAATTCTGTTTATCTCAGGGTCATGCTTGTGCAATAACTCAAACAAGTAATGTATGATTGATTTTGTCTTTTTACACATTTCATTTGTTGGTCTGAAACCAATCATATCTCCTTGCTCGGACATATTACGCACGGGGTCTGCACCGCAATAAGGCTGGAACACACATTCGGAACATACTGGCAGACACTCTGTGCAAGCAGAGGAAATGATGTTGTGCAGAAGTTCGCCATTGAACATTTCCTGATAACTGTTCTCATTCACATTGCCTAATCTGAAAAAATAGTTCTTGAAACGTGCCATCATTCGGGCTTCATCCGATACATATACACTACCGTCATAATCATAGATAACTCCTGCAATACCAACACCCGCCGGAGATTGCAAATCAACAAAGCCAGTAGCAAACGGCGTAAGCATTCTTCTTAGAAGAAGCGCAGCAAACCCTTCTACAAAGAATGTCCCATTCTTATTTAGTTCTATGATATAATCAAGTCCTTCTTTATAATTTTCAATGAAATCTTCTATGGGATAAGCAATCTTTTCCTTGTATTGTTTTGCAAAACCGTATGGATTTAGAGACCGTAGGAATATGCTGTTAAATCCCAGGCGTATATATTCGTCGATTATATCTTTGAAGCGCCCCAAACTATATTTTGAGGTTGTCATAAGAGCAGACGCACAATCATTGTTTCCCCATATTTCCCGTATCATGGAGAGATGCTTTTCAAAAATCGCATGATGGTCTAATTCCTTGTCTTGCAGCGGACGGTTTGTGTCGTGCAAATCTTTAGGGCCATCCAAAGATGTTGAAATCATACAGTTGTGCTTCTTAAGATACTGCACCATTTTTCATTCAGCAAAGTCAGATTGGTACAAATAACGAAATCCAATTCTTTCTTCTTGAAAAGGTTTTGCCACTCTGCTTCCTCAATGATGTATTTCACCATCTCAAAATCAGTTGAAGGGTCACCACCCTGAATTCAATCTTGATACACGGTGAAGGTGATTGGAAGATTGTTTTGACAATATTCTTGGCTGTCTGTTTTGTCATGTCGGCAGAGTGGTCATCCCGATTTTTGCGTGCGACTTGACAATATATGCAACTGGAATTGCAACGCAAAGTAGGTACGACCATATGTAAAGAGGTGAAGTCACGAAGTATGCTTTTCTTTGTGCGAAATTTTGTTGCAAGCATCGAAACCATATCTTCAACTTTGTCAGTCGTGGTCAATTTGTTCGATTCAATGTCATAAAACAAATCACTGTGTATATCCATTTCTCCATTTACAAAACGATGGAAGTCCTCGTTCTGTAAAAAGATATATTCCCCGACTTCGTTTGTGAGGAGATATTCTGTATCATTGAACCGTTCAAAACGGAATGGCAATAACTGATATTCCATATTCTTATTTTGAATTTACAGGTTTGAACGCTTCTTCAACTATCATATCACGAATGTGTCCAAATTGGGCATTAACGTCATGTCGCAGTTGTTGGTCTATCAATTCATTGCAAAATTTCTTGGGAATATCAACAGTAATGGCATTGTCATCTTTTGATTCAAAAATGACAAGCACCAAATTAGGATTAGATTTATCCGTCTGTTGATGTATGTAAAACAAATGTGAGAACTTATAGATTGTCGCCGTTATTACATCTTTTGAATACAGGGCTAAATCTACAATTACTTGAAACTTGTTATTGTCAAGTTCTACGACTGGAAATTGAATCTTTGCCATACCATTTTTCAACGTCCTCCAGCCCCTCGAAGACCTCTTGTTATTATGCGCAGAAGCGTGGAACTGCAATGCTACCACATTCTAATTTGGAGGTCGTAGGAAAAACCTTTAGCACGGATATGGTAATAGCAGCCCACGCTATAGCGTGAGAACCACTATGCCTTCCTTGTGCTAAATTTGAAAGTTTCCTACGTTTCCAAATCACAAGATAAGCATAACGCTTCTTCTTTTTCTCGTATGTCTTGGAAAGAGTTGCCTCAATCCGATTACAAAAGTAGCTAATTTCTATGATAAACGCTTGTCTTTGGATGATTTTCTTTCCGATTAAGGAAGAATTTATATAAATATATAGCTAATGTCCTTGAATGAATGTAACTCCATTATCTTATATTGATAAATTGAATAACTCTATTCATTCTTATTAGTTCCAATAAATCACCATCATTGAATCTAATTTGTTACTTCAATATTCTTACAACTATTTTAGTATCTGTATTTCAATGATTTAGATAAATATATAAAGAAGTCCACCATTACTTCTTTACGCTTGCTCCCGATGACAAGTACATCCGCTATTCGATGGAGAAGGCGATGTATTTGGTCGATGAAACTGGTTTGGCGCAGTACAATACGCTGAAGGAAAAGGGCTTTTACAACAATATCATGGGTACGAGTGCCGTGTTCAGCATCTTTTGCGACAGCATCAAGTTCAACAAGGAGAAGATGGAGTTCACCTACTACGGTAGGCAAAGGATAGAGCGAAGGAGCAATATTCTGATGCGTGAATTGGTGACGGCGGGACAGGTGAAGCGCGTGCCGAGGACGGAGAACAATCCTCATGGACTGCTCATCACGAACTGGAGAACCTTGCTCAACAAGGATATTGAGCAGAAGTCGAAGTCAAACTTCTAATATCCTAGCGGTATGAGTGTAAAAGGAATCAGACGGATGCTTGTGGGCGAGGATATGCCCGACAAGAACGACCCCAAGTACAAGAAGCGGTATGAGAAGGAGGTGGCGGCAGGGCGCAAGTTTGCCAAGACCGCGAGGATAGACCGTGCGGCGGCTAAGGTGCAAGGCTTTGCCAATGCCACAAGACGCTGTTTCTCGTCATCGTCTTCGGCTTTGTCGCCACGTGTTCGGCATCAACATCTACAGGATGGTGCGGTATTACGGTCATCGGACGGAGGCTGCAAAGTGCCATCGAGCGGCAGGAAGGCGCATGAAGCAGATGATGAATGCAGCCCATTGCATCACTCCTCCCGTGACGCATCGAACCAACGAGGAGAATCGAGACAAGTCAGTAACATCAAAATCAGACAGCGATGAGAATAACAGATAAGATAAACTTCCGTCAGCCGAAGTACATGCTGCCAGCCATCGTGTACATCCCGTTGATTGCCACAGGCTATTTTGTCTTTGACATGTTCAATACGGAGGTGGCGGAAACGCAGGACAAGAACCTGCAGACCACCGAGTTTCTGAACCCCAACCTGCCCGGAGCGCAGATTAAGAATGGTGACGGCATCGGTGGCAAGTATGAGAACATGGCGAAGTCGTATGGTCGCATAGCAGACTATTCGGCTGTTGATAACATTGAGCGTGACAACGAAGAAGAGAAAGAAGCGTATGAATCCAAGTACACAGAAGAAGACCTTGCGGAACTCGTCCGTCAGGCAGAAGAGAAGGACGATTCAGCGAAGTGGCCGATGCCAAGGCGCGAGAAGCGGAAGCACTCGAGCACTCAACAAGGCACTCGCCGAAGCGAGGCTGAGAGGACAGGCGGCAGTTGCCCCCGTGGCCCAGGATACCACACAGGCTGGGCCTCCCAAGGAGCAGATTGAGGTGAAAGGTCAGATTGCCGAGGACAGCAAGGCGGTGAAGGCACTGGACGAGGAGGACAAGGCACAGGAGGTGGTGAAGAAGGTGAAGGTGACTTCGGACTATTTCAACACCCTGACGCAGAACGAGCATGAGCCAAAGCTCATCAAGGCCATCATTGACGAGGACGTGAAGGCTACGGACGGGTCGAGGGTGCGGCTGAGACTGTTCGGAGCGATATTGGAGATTGGTGAGACCGTGGTGAAGAAAGGGTCGTACCTCTATGCCACCATGAGCGGTTTCGGTTCGCAGCGAGTGAAGGGTAGCATCAACTCCATCCTTGTGGATGACGAGCTGATAAAGGTTTCGCTTTCGCTTTATGACACGGACGGACTGGAGGGACTGTATGTCCCCGGCAGCCAGTTCCGTGAGACCACGAAAGATGTGGCGAGCGGTGCTATGCAGAGCAACATGAACATCGACCAGAGTGGAGCGAACAACAGTTTCTCGCAATGGGGAATGCAAGCCGTGACCAATGCCTACCAGAAGACAAGCAATGCCATCAGCAAGGCTATCAAGAAGAACAAAGTGAAGCTGAAGTATGGGACGTTTGTTTACCTTGTAAATGGGAAAGAGAAAAGGAAATAGACACTGCCCGACAACGGAATTGTCGGGAACGGTGGCTCATAGAGTATAAACATCAAAAAATCAACTAATATGAATTGTTTTCAGAAAATGAATGTCTGTGCATTGCTTTCGCTGAGCGTGCTTTCAGCCAAGGCGCAGACCACCTACATGGAGATGGAGCAGCTGACGGTCAACGACCAAGTGACCACCGTCATCACCGCCTCCGAACCCATCCGCTTTGTCGATATATCCACAGACAAGGTGGTGGGCGACCAACCCATCAACAACACCATCCGCCTGAAGCCGAAGGACAACGTGTATGCCGACGGTGAGGTGTTGGCGATAGTGACAATCGTGACGGAAGCTACCGCACGCAGTATGCACTGCTCTATACCACGAGGATGCAGGAGGCAGTAACCGATAAGGAAATAGAATGCTCGGAGCGCAATGCCTACAACAATCCCGCTGTAAGCCTGTCCACTGCCGACATGACCAAGTATGCACGTCAGATATGGTCATCGTCTGCCAAATACCGCAACGTGGCGACGAAGATGCACCGCATGGTAATGCGCCTGAACAACATCTACAGCGTGGGCGAATATTTCTTCATCGACTTCTCCGTGGAGAACAAGACCAACATCCGCTTCGACATCGACGAGATGCGCATCAAACTATCGGACAAGAAGCAGAGCAAGGCTACCAATGCGCAGATAGTGGAACTGACCCCATCTCTTGTGTTGGACGATGCGAAGACCTTCAAGTATGGCTATCGCAACGTGATTGTGGTGAAGAAGATGACCTTCCCCAACGACAAGGTGCTGACCATCGAGCTGTCGGAAAAACAGATAAGTGGACGCACCATCTCGCTCAGCATCGACTATGAGGATGTGCTGTCTGCCGATTCGTTTAACCATATACTGTTGGAGGAGGAATAATGAGAATTAGGAATGAGGAATTAGGAGTGAGGAATTGGCTTGTGCATACCTTACTCGTTGTCATCTGTTTTATGGCAAGCATGACTCCGGCAATGGCGCAGCAGAATAGCGACCGCATATCCTTGGGGTTCGGATGCTGTATGAGCGAGGACTGGACGTGACGCTGTCCTACGAGTATGAGACGAAGTACCACAATGCGTGGGAGTATTTTGCAAACGGATATATCAAGTGGAACGAGTGCGCATCGTGCGGTCATGTCTGTCCTGAGAGTTTTGGAACAACTACCGCAGTTATGGTTTCGGCTTTGCTATAAGCCCTGTGTGGCAAGAGGACGCAACCACCATGGCAACATGCGCATAGGAGCATCGGCAGGTAGCGATACTGACAGGTTCTTGGGTGGCATCCACCTCGGCTATGAGCAAAACTATACACTCAGACACGGCTGGAAGCTCTTCTGGCAGGTGAAGACCGATGTGATGATCAAGGGTGAAGACCTGTTCAGAACGGGTATTGTCCTGGGTGTGAAACTTCCTGTAAAATGACTATGCGTATGAAGAAACTGTTTTCAATCTTGGCAGTTGCGGCAACGGTGTTGCTGACTGCCTGTGACGAGCATCAGGACTTTCCCGACACAGCCATGAAGGTCACCCATATCTTGACCACTGACGGCAAGGTGATGCCCTACGAAACCTACGAGCAATCGTGCAAGCAAGCCATTGCAGTGGTGTTCAACGTCAATCAGAGGGAAGAAATGGAGGGAAACGGATATGCCGTCTATCTGTGGGACATCGCTCCCGAAGCCTTTGCTGACAGTATCGGTGTGGAACAGGACACATCCTGTGACCTCACCGCCTACGACGCAACAAGAACACTTTGCCCTTATGGCACGACGATGTGAACTCGCCTTGGCTGAGCGTGTCTTCGACATGTGGCGTTACGGGCAAAGTGCCTATATCCAGTGTGGCACAGATGCGTCTGCTCTATCATGCCAAGGACATCATCAACCATACATCCTGAAATGCGGCGGCACACCTATCCCCGATCGAGGATGATGACTGTTGGTATTGGACTTCAACGGAGGTAGAAGGACAAGCGACCGCCAAGGCATGGCTTTACTCACTGGGAAGCGGTGCCATACAGGAGACTCCCAAGTGGCAGCCGCATAAGGCGAGACCCATCATCACGATTATGGATTAGCCCATATACAGACATCGAGTATCACCCGTATCATCATCAAAGTACAACAATTAAAAAAGAAAAAGCAT
>ENA-OQJH01001266-OQJH01001266.1-human-gut-metagenome-genome-assembly--contig:-NODE-1266-length-10959-cov-1.472858_pt1 | contig 10959 bp, 12 predicted proteins | sample MGYA00242597_ERZ504763 | MGnify/ENA primary metagenome ERZ504763 (study PRJEB26092, sample SAMD00036359) | human gut metagenome | host: Homo sapiens | study: EMG produced TPA metagenomics assembly of... | reverse complement strand
GCTGTTTCCGTATCCGAACCATAGCCTAAATATATATAGGTCGCAGATGACAATAAATCGATCATATTGGAATAATCGAAGTCACCTACGCTCACAGCCCTTGTCTTTCCGGAACTGATGCTGGCATGGTTGTTGGTATCGTATTTCTTGGTGCCATCGATATAAATGGCGTATCCTTTCTCTGTGAAAGTCATGGCAACATAATGCCATGTCCCGTAAGGCATTGCATTCGTTACACTGACTTCCGGATCATTTACGTCCAGATAGCCTCCTGTGCCGGTATAGCTCAGAAAAGCATTTGCAGTGAAATACAGTTTGTTCGTTCCGTCACTGAAAGAGATCAGTGCACCTGTATGGTCTGTTTAGTAGATTTTACGAAGAAACTGAATGAGACTCCTGTCTGGATATCTGCACCGATAAGGAGGGTTGGGAATGCGGAGATATCCGCCGTTGGCGTGCATAACTCCATTTTCTCTTTCGTCATCCTGTACGATTTCCGGAATCTCCTGATCTGCACTGTATGCAAAACCTTCCCCCGATATAGGTGTTTCGCCTTCGGTGGCAGTAGAGTTGAAATCTTCGTCAAATGTAAATTCTGCTATTAATTTAGCGGAGGTATCCGGCTTTGCCGGAAGTTTTTGATTGCCTGCCGGTGGGTCGGCTTCTCCCCAATCCTGACAAGAACTCATGCTGAGAACGGTAAGAATTGCCATAAGTAGTAACGGCCATTTCCTTGTCTTCATAGATATTGATATTAATGGTTCAACAATAATTCTACTCGTTGTAGTGTCGCAAAAATACAACCGATGAGTATATTAAAGGTGGACAAATGAATTTTCGAGGTGGATAAACGACTATATAAGTGTCTTTTTTACACTTTGGGTATAATCTCGGACGGATGTCTCTTAAATGAGCTCATTTTAAGACGAAGGGCTGCTATCATTGTTTCATAATAGCAACCCTTATATCAGTTATTCTTCGTTATTCAGCAGTGCGCTTGGTGTCACATTGAAATGTTTCGTGAAGCATCTTGTAAAATATTTGGGATCATTGAATCCTACTTCGTAGGCAACTTCCGCTATATTCATATTCTTCGTTTCCCGATTCTTCAGAATCAATTCCCGAGCGATGTTCAGTCTGTAATTCCGGATGAACTGTCCGGCGGACTGACCGATTAAGTTTTGCAGTTTTTTGTTCAGCAGGCTTTTGCTTACTCCGACGGCTTCACAAAAATCGCTGACTTCAAAATAGGAGTTCTTGTAGTTCTCTTTGATAACTTCCATTACTTGATTGAGGAACTTCTTATCACCGGATTCTTCTTCCATATTAAGTACGTCCACGTCCATATCAAGCGTAAATTTACGTTGATATCGTTTCCGGTTCTCCAGAATATTCTGAATACGGGTCAATAATAATGTCTCATCAAAAGGTTTCAGCAGATATTCGTCCACTCCCATGCGATAGCTTTCCAGTCGGGCTTCTTGTGAGGTTTTGGCAGTCAGCATCAGGAAAGGAATATGCGAAATGGCAAATGTCCCCTTTACTTCGGGACAGCTCGATTCCGTCCATGACGGGCATCATCAATCACTGATAATAAAGTCTATTGGATTACTATTAAGTATATGTAATGCTTCTTCGCCATTGGCAGCTTCCAGTACATGATACTGTTCACGAAGAATAGACCGGATATATCCCCGCATATCAGCATTATCCTCCACAACCAGCATACTTAAAGCTTCTTTCTCTTTTGGAGAGCCGGAATCCTGAACAGGAATTGCGGACGAATCGTTGTGATCAATAATGATTGTCTTTTCGTCTTTCCCTTCTTCCCGTTGCAAGGGAGGAGGATGCGGAAAGAGCATCCTGCATGACGGTTATTGAATGCTTTGATCTCTCCGCCGTGCATTTGAACAATCCGTTTGCAGAGGTATAAACCGATGCCTGTTCCTGCTTGTCCGTATACCGGATATTTCACTTGATTCTGCGACTGGTAGAAGCGGTTGAAAATCCGATTGAGTCTTCCTCAGGGATGCCGAACACTCGTCCTTGACGCAAATATACAGAGTCTCTTTTTCACAGTCTTTGGCGAAAAGAGCAGATAGGTAGAGAGACACAGTTCCCCCGTTAGGAGTAAACTTGATAGCGTTACTCAACAGATTGGTGACCACCTTACGCATTGCTTCCTCATCGTACAAGATCTCCGGCATTTCCATCCGGTAATAGCGTTTGAGCACAATGTTCCGCTCTTGGGCGAATACTTCAAACGGAGTGATCAGTGAATCGATAAATTTCAGAAAATTTCCCCGAGTCTTCACAATCTCCAGTTTGCCGGACTCTACCTTCCGGAAATCCATCAACTGATTGACGAGAGACAATAGATATTTGGAATTGCGTTCCACGAAGTTCAATTGCTCAATGACTTGCGGATTGTAGCTTAATTTCAACGCACGTTCGATAGGACCGATAATGAGGGTAATCGGTGTACGGAATTCGTGAGTAATATTCGTAAAGAATGAAATCTTGTCAAGCGTCAATTCCTGCACTTTACGGGACATACGAATCAGTTGTGCCTTCTGCCTCGTGATTTTCTCATTCTGCTGAATCAGCATATGGTTTTGGCGTGACAGCTCATCCGTTTGATTTTCTAACAGATGCTTTTGCTGTTCCAGTTCATGAGTACGTTCTTCTATCGTGCGGTGCAGATATTCTTTCTGCCGTTTCAGATTACGGATGCGCCATTGATAGAATTGCCATACACTGACAGATAACAATACGATGATGAATAGAATAAACCATACAGTCTTATAGAAATAAGGTACAATCGTAATCTTCAGTTCCGTTATGTTTTCTCCCTCGTTCTCACCATCAGGAGTGTATCTGACCTGTAGAGTATATGAACCGGGAGGTAAATTCGTATAACTGGCGAAACGACGGTTGCCCGGAACCTGTACCCATTTATCGTCAAAACCGACCAGACGATAACTGTATATGGCTGTATTGTTTGACTCAAAGTTGAGCGCTGCAAATTCGAGTGAGAAAGATTTCTCTTTTTCATGCAGTTTCAGTTCCGTCGTTATGGCAATATCTTCCGACAAGTATTCGCTGCCCGGCAATATTTCTTCATTACCTATCCGCAGGCGGGTGAAACGTACTTTGGCAGCTGGAAGAGACATCGCCGGACGATTACTTTCGATTGCAACCAATCCGCCTACACTGCCGAAATAAAGTAAGTCATGAGAAGAACCACATGAGGCGTTCCAATAAAACTGTGTGTCAATCAGACCATCCTGTATGGTATAGTTAATGAAACGATTCTCTGCCTGGTGATAACAGGAGAGTCCATTATTGGTACTGATCCATAAGTTACCGTTGTTATCTTCCAGTATTCCCCGAATACTATTGTTCGGTAGTCCTTGCGCTGTGCTATAAGAGATAAACTGTTCTTTTCCTTGAGCATCGATTTTTCGTTGATAAATGCCATATCCGTTACTGCCCAGCCATAAAGTACCGTCCTTACCTTGATAAAAGCAGGTTATTTTCTCAATCAGGCGGGAGGACGGATCGTCCAGTTTGTAGTTCAGGTGCCTGTACTGGAATTCTCCTTTAGAGGAACGGGAATGCAGATCGATGATATAAACCCCTTCCAGACAACCGACCCAAAGTTTACCCTCCTTATCAATAATGGAACCGATACAGCATGAATATTTTCAGCAGCCTTATCCGGTAACGGAGCAGTTATTTCCTTTTTTACCGGATCATAAAAATAGAGTCCTTGATTGGCGCCTATCCATATACCTTCATTAATAGGGTCATAATTCAATACTCCGATAAAGTTAATCGGAAAGCCTCCGCCGGTCTGTGAGGAAATTACCTCCAGTATCTGTCGGGGAGCTTTCAGATCAAGCAGATTGAGACCTCCTCCCCATGTACTATCCATAAGTGATTGTCGGTATCGGCAGTCAGGGCACTGACGGAGTTGTGACTCAGTCCTCCGTGTTCACGTGTATAATGGGTGAAATCTTCGCTGTTCCGTTCTTTTCTGTTCAGTCCGCCTTCTACTGTCCCTACCCATAAGGTTCCGTATACATCTTCATAAATTGCATTGACAGGATTATAGGATAAACTTGACGGATTTTCCTTGTCATGCCGGTAGCTCCGTATCGATAGTTGCCGTGGATTCAACAGATTGATACCTCCGGTTTCCGTACCGAACCAGATATGTTCTCCATCAGTCAATATGCAATTAATAAAGTTACTGTTCAGCAGATTGGTACCGCCATTTGGAAGGTCACAGGCTATACGTTCAAAATTATCCGTCATCGGGTTATAGATATTAATACCACGTAGTGTCGCGACGATTAATTGTTTGTCATCGGTGATAGCTAAATTTGTCAGATAATTTTGCGACAGGGAATAGGGATTGCCGGAATCATGCTCATATCGTTTTATCACATTTCCAGTTTTATTATAGCGGAATAGTCCGCGGTCACTGGAGATCCAGACTTCATTCTCTTTGCTGAGGAAATCCGAAATATAAGTTCCCGCTTCGAACTTCAGGCAGTCGGCTATGGGAGTGGTTACCAGTCTCTTTTGCGGACTTAATGCCACTTTTCGTATTTCTCCATTGTTTCCCATCCATATTTTCCCATCCTCGTCAATGTCTTTCAGAGCAATGTCCGGACCATTCAGATAGACAGGGCTGAGTGTAGACAGGATTTGCACTTCCCTTTGTCATTGAATTCGATACGGTGAAGGGCGTTGTCGCAATGAAGCCAGATACAGCCTTGCGTATCTTTCATGATACGGGTAGCCGGTAGTTCCAGTATCTTTGGAAGTATCCTTTCGGGTCATGGGGGATAATCGGTTTTAAAGTAGATAAGTCAATAATATCCGTTCCCCCTTCGGAGACGATCCAAAGGCGTTGGAAGGCGTCTTCACAGACATTGCGTATAAAGTTGCTTTTTAGTTTGCATTGGTGATTATTGGGAGTGTAGTTTACAAACTCATAGCCATCATAACGGGAAAGCCCGCCTCCGGCAGTCGAAATCCACATAAACCCCCGGCTGTCTTTGTACAAATCGTCGATAAAATTATGTGGAAGCCCCTCGTTCATGGTCACATACGTAATATTATAGCGGTCGGCAAACCGTTCCTGTGCCCGAACCTGTCCGGCCAGTGAACAGATACTATATATTATAAGGTATATAAGTAGGTGTTTTTTCATATATGTACGTATTAATAAGGGCAAAGTTAGAAGAATCTCTTCAATCACAAAAATGGGAAGAGCTTCTTTTCAGCAGATTATCGGATTGTCCACCAATCGTGTTCGTATGTCCACCTTTCATAGGGGAAACAGGGCGTATTTTTGTAGCATAATTGATGAACGAATACACAGATATTATGAAAAACTTGTTTTTGCCAGTTCTTTTAGTAGCAGGCAGCTTCTTTGTAAGTTGCACTTCTTCCGTGTTTACTCCGACTCCTTCTGCTAATCCTTGGGATGATAATTATTTATCAGTAGCCAAAATGGAAGATTACCGTCAATGGGGAACATACAATGTACACGATCCGTCCTGCCGGAAGCTGGGCGACTATTATTATATGTATTCTACAGATGCGATTTCGGTGAGAACCGGAAAGAAGCGAGAGAGAAAGGCGTGCCGTTGGGATTTATCCAGATGCGCCGTTCTAAGGATTTGGTACATTGGGAATTTCTGGGATGGGCATTTCCTGAAATACCGGAAGAATCGGTTCAATGGGTACAGTTTCATGCAGGAGGGCAGGGGCGACCAATATCTGGCACCGTATATCATCCCTTATAAAGATAAATACCGCCTCTACTATTGCGTATCCGCATTCGGACGTAAAACATCCTATATAGGACTTGCCGAATCAACTTCTCCCGAAGGGCCATGGACGCAGAAAGGCTGTATCGTTAAAACAGATGATTCTACCGCGATGAATGCTATCGATCCGAGCGTCATAGCAGATGAAAATACTGGTAAATGGTGGATGCATTACGGCTCCTTCTTCGGTGGTCTGTATTGCGTCGAACTGAATCCTGAAACCGGATTAGCCTTAAACGAAGGCGATTTGGGGCACCTTGTAGCACGGCGTGCCAACTATCGGAAGGACAATCTCGAAGCACCGGAAATAATCTATCATCCGGAGCTGAAACAATATTATCTTTCACTTCCTATGATCCGCTGATGACGACTTATAATGTACGTGTCAGCCGTTCGGATGCTGCCGAAGGTCCGTTTACGGACTACTTTGGCAAGGCTGTGAAAGATACGACCAACAATTTCCCGATACTGACTGCACCATATCGTTTTGAGAACCATACCGGATGGGCGGGTACAGCGCATTGTGCCGTCTTTTCTGACGGTGAAGGAAACTATTTTATGGCACATCAGGGACGTCTGTCACCGCAAAATCAGTTAATGGTGCTACATATACGGCAGTTGTTCTTCACTCCCGAAGGCTGGCCGGTCGCTTCTCCCGAGAGATATGCAGGGACTGCTTCGCGTCAATTCAGCAAAGAAGATCTGGTCGGTGAATGGGAAATCATACGAGTGCAGGAACCGGCATACGAACGTCAGCTGGAAGCCGGACAGATCTTATGGAGAGGGAGAACTGAAAGAGAAGGAATGGAACTTGTCCACCCGAGTGACTTTGGTAAAAGACGGCACGTGCAAAGGGCAGATGACCGATAACGAATGGAATATAGTTCAAATGAATGGAAAATGGTCCTTTTTGACCGAAAAACATCTATTAATGGTAGATTTGAACTCGGAGAAGATTGAGAATCTGGTTATCTTTGCAGGACACGATTGGGAGAACGAAACCGAAACAATTCTCTTTACCGGACTCGATAGCCGGGGACGTTCTGTCTGGGGAAAAAGAATCAAATAACTATATATAATTTTTATTGAAAACCATGAGAAGATACACAGAATTACTGGCTGCATTAGCCTTATCTACCGGCATGGCGCTTCATGCGCAAACCAATGAAATGGTGATCCAGACTAAGAAGTTGGGTGCTGAAATCCAGCCGACAATGTACGGACTCTTTTTTGAAGACATCAATTATGCTGCCGATGGCGGACTTTATGCCGAACTGGTAAAGAACCGTTCATTCGAATTCCCTCAGCGTCTGATGGGATGGAAGACTTATGGAAAGGTGACTTTGCAGGATGACGGTCCTTTTGAACGCAATCCGCATTATGTGCGTCTTGATAATCCGGGACATGCCCACAAGCATACCGGACTGGATAATGAAGGCTTCTTCGGCATCGGGGTTAAGCAAGGTGAAGAATACCGCTTCTCTGTGTGGGCACGTCTGCCGCACGGAGGTACAGGTGAAAAGATACGTGTGGAACTTGTAGATACCAAATCTATGGGCGAACATCAGGCTTTTGCCTCTCAGACACTGACCATTGATTCCAAAGACTGGAAGAAATATCAGGTAATCTTAAAAGCGGGTGTTACCAATCCTAAAGCAACGCTTCGTATTTTCCTTGTTTCCCAAGGTACGGTAGACTTGGAGCATATTTCCCTTTTCCCTGTCGATACTTGGAAGGGACATGAGAATGGTCTTCGAAAAAGACCTTGCGCAGGCTTTGGCGGATGTTCATCCGGGAGTCTTCCGTTTCCCCGGTGGTTGCATCGTTGAAGGTACGGATCTCGAAACCCGTTATGACTGGAAGAAAGTCCGTGGGGCCGGTAGAAAACCGTCCATTGAACGAAAATCGTTGGCAATATACCTTTACCCATCGTTTCTATCCAGATTATTATCAAAGCTACGGACTGGGATTCTATGAATATTTTCTTCTTTCTGAAGAAATGGGAGCGGCACCGCTTCCGATCCTGAATTGCGGACTTGCCTGTCAGTATCAGAACAATGAAGAAAAAGCTCACGTAGCAGTTTGCGACCTGGACAGCTATATTCAGGATGCACTCGATCTGATCGAATTTGCCAATGGAGACGTGAACACGACTTGGGGGAAAGTACGTGCCGATATGGGACATCCGGCACCTTTCAATTTGAAATATCTGGGCATCGGTAATGAACAGTGGGGAAAGAGTATCCCGAACGTCTCGAACCGTTTATCAAGGCTCTTCGCAAGGCGCATCCGGAATCATGATTGTAGCAGTTCCGGCCCGAACTCCGAAGGAAAAGAATTCGATTACCTGTGGCCTGAGATGAAACGTCTGAAAGCTGATCTGGTAGACGAACACTTCTACCGTCCCGAAAGCTGGTTCCTTAGTCAGGGAGCACGCTATGATAACTACGACCGTAAAGGACCGAAGTATTTGCCGGCGAATATGCTTGTCATGGAAAAGGAAAGAAATGGAACCACTTCCATGCTGCCTTGCTCGAAGCAGCTTCATGACCGGATTGGAACGCAATGCCGATATCGTACACATGGCTACTTATGCGCCGCTTTTCGCTCATGTGGAGGGATGGCAATGGCGTCCGGACATGATTTGGTTTGATAACCTCAACTCGGTGCGTACCGTAAGTTATTATGTGCAGCAGCTATATGCACAGAACAAAGGAACGAATGTACTTCCTCTCACTATGAACAAGAAACCGGTAACGGGGGCGGAAGGACAAAACGGACTTTTTGCCAGTGCAGTCTATGATAAGGATAAGAACGAACTGATTGTCAAAGTAGCTAATACTTCCGATAAGACACAGCCTGTATCCTTGACTTTCGAAGGTCTGAAAAAGCAGGATGTATTGTCCGAAGGACGTTGCATCACTCTTAGCTCACTCGATCAGGACAAAGATAATACGCTTGACCAACCGTTTGCCCATCACTCCGCGGGAGACACCGTTAACGATCAATGGTCATGCGTTAACCACCGAACTCGGACCGAACACGTTTGCAGTTTATAAATTCACGAAGAAATAAAATGAATAGCGTTAAACTAGTTATGATTTCATGCGTATTGGCAGCCTTTTCCGGGCTGTCTGCGCAGAATGACACTACTTTTGTAGCCAATGGCAATCCCATCATAAAATATAAATATACAGCCGATCCGGGTGCTATGGTGCATAACGGTAAGGTGTACATTTATGCCGGACATGATGAATGTCCTCCTCCCAGAGAACATTACCAGTTGAATGAATGGTGTGTATTCTCGTCTCCCGATATGAAGACATGGACGGAGCATCCTGTTCCTTTGAAAGCCAAAGATTTCAGTTGGGCAAAAGGGGAAGCATGGGCTAGTCAGGTGATAGAACGTGACGGGAAGTTCTATTGGTATGTGACGGTGGAACACGGCACTATTCACGGAAAATCCATCGGTGTAGCCGTATCTGATTCGCCTGTCGGTCCTTTTGTGGATGCCCGTGGTTCTGCGCTGATCACCAATGATATGACGACCGAATTTACCAAGATCTCTTGGGAAGATATCGATCCGACCGTTTTTATTGACGACGACGGACAGGCATATCTTTATTGGGGGAATACCCAATGCTACTATGCCAAACTGAAAAAGAATATGATCGAGCTGGATGGTCCTATCGTACCGGTTCATCTGCCCCGATATACGGAAGCTCCGTGGATACATAAGCGTGGAGACTGGTACTACCTTTCATATGCTTCTGAATTTCCGGAAAAGATATGCTACGCCATGAGCCGTAGCATTACCGGACCTTGGGAATACAAAGGCATCCTTAATGAGATAGCCGGCAATTCCAATACCAATCATCAGGCTATTATCGAGTTCAAGGGCGACTGGTATTTCATTTATCATAATGGAAGCATCAATACAGCCGGAGGCAGTTTCCGCCGTTCCGTCTGCATCGATCGTTTGTATTATAACGAGGACGGTACCATGAAACGCATTCAGATGACAACGGAAGGCGTACAATAAACAGGAAATTATAGGGTTAGGTTAGATAATAGGTTTTTAGATTTTTGTTAATTGAAAAGTAAGGGCGTCCTTCCATTCCGGAAAGACGCCCTGCTTATTTAATTCTGATGAATAATAACTTATTCTACTCTGCGTGAACCGTCACCGATTACTACATCATATACTTTCGGGCTTCTGCCGAATTTAGCTTTGAAAGCTTCTTTTGTCTTTTCAACGAAGTTGTCATACAGTTCGTTCTTGACAAGGTTGATAGTACAACCACCGAAGCCGCCACCCATTACGCGTGAACCGGTTACACCATATTCTTTAGCGCAATCGTTCAGGAAGTCAAGTTCTTCGCAGCTCACTTCGTACAATTTACTCATACCGTGGTGTAGTTTCGTACATCTTCTGACCTACTGTTTCGTAATCGTCTTTTTCCAGCGCATCGCAAACATCAAGTACGCGTTGGATTTCTTCGATTACATATTCGGCACGCATATAATCTTCAGCGCTGATATCAGCTTTCGCTTCTTCCAGCATGTCCATTGTACAGTCACGCAGGAATTCTACATGCGGATGTTTTTTCTGGATAGCAGCAACAGCAGCCTCACAGCTCTGACGACGCTTGTTGTAAGCGGAAGAAGCCAGTTCGTGTTTCACTACTGAATCCATCAATACCAGACGATAACCTTCCGGATGGAATGGGAAATATTGATATTCCAGTGAACGGCAGTCCAGACGGATCAAGCTGCCAGCTTTACCGAATACAGAAGCGAACTGTCCATGATACCGCAGTTTACACCGCAGTAGTTGTGTTCAGTAGCCTGACCTACTTTAGCCAATTCAAATTTGTCGATTTTACCTTCACCGAACAGTTCATTCAATGCGAAAGCATACGTACTTTCCAAAGCAGCAGAAGAAGACATACCTGCACCCAGAGGCACATCACCGGAGAAAGCGGTATTGAATCCTTTCACGTCTACGCCACGTTTGATCATTTCACGGCATACACCGAAAATGTATCTTGCCCAGCTTGCACGGGGAGCATCCTCTTCGTTCAAACCAAATTCTACATAATCTTTCAGGTCG
>ENA-OQJH01001265-OQJH01001265.1-human-gut-metagenome-genome-assembly--contig:-NODE-1265-length-10979-cov-1.187892_pt1 | contig 10979 bp, 16 predicted proteins | sample MGYA00242597_ERZ504763 | MGnify/ENA primary metagenome ERZ504763 (study PRJEB26092, sample SAMD00036359) | human gut metagenome | host: Homo sapiens | study: EMG produced TPA metagenomics assembly of... | reverse complement strand
CTTGCCTGGAAGCAACACCAGTCCGGTGGCTTCGAGTCCGAAGTTACACGGCTCATTCCATCCGGCAACCGATTTTTAAAGTATTATCTGTGTGAAGCCGCATTTTCTCTTGTAAGATGCGACAAGGAATACAGCGACTTCTACCGCCTCAAATATAAAGAGGTAAACAGATGCCAACACAAACGTGCACTCGCATTAACTGCCCGTAAATTTGTGCGCTTAGTCTTTCGACTGCTGAAAGACAATCGCCTATACTGTCCAGCAAAGTAGATTCCATCTACTTGCTGATGAGCTACGCCCTGTTCATTTTTAAAAATTTGAACGACAGGGCTTAGGTGGATGTTTTTTGTCTTCATGAGATATATACAAAAATATATGTTTTTTGTGTTATTTATCTCTTGACATCACACCGCTGGACTATTTTGCACAAATTGCTTCTATCATCTTCATCGCACGCATATTTTCTTTAACATCGTGAACCCTGAAAAATCTGCATCCTTTCATATATCCACTGACCGTTGTTGCCACAGTTCCTTCTACTCTCTGATCTGATGGAAGATCCAGCGTTAAACCGATCATGGATTTCTAGATGTTCCAAGAAGAACTGGTACATCCCACTGATTTAATAACTCCAGATGGTTCATAAGCTCTAAATTCTGATCAAGATCCTTGGCAAATCCAATTCCTGGATCCAGCATGATCGTTTCTTTCTTGATTCCAGCTTCCTTTGCCATCTTCATCGTCTCATCTAATCTGCTACCACATCATTTAAATAATCCTTATAATCTGTATCCTTACGGTTATGCATCAAGCAAGAAGCAACTCCTGTTTCTGCTAAAACTGCAGCCATAGTTCCATCCCACTTAAGCCCCAGATGTCATTGATCAGATCTGCTCCAGCCTCGATTCCCGCTTTTGCAACTCCTGATTTATAAGTATCTAAGGATACTGGCACATCAAATTCCTTTTTTAATGCTTCGATCACAGGTGTGACTCTTGCGATCTCTTCTTCATCAGAGATCAACGTGTATCCAGGTCTTGTAGATTCTCCTCCAACATCAATGATCGCTGCTCCATCTCTGATCATCTCATCAGCATGCTTTAGTGCCGCATCTAAATGATCATATTTTCCTCCATCTGAAAATGAATCTGGTGTCACATTCAAAATTCCCATGATGTATCCATGATGTTTCGTATCAAATGTCTTATTTCCAATAATCATAGCATCTCTCCTAGTATATATACTTGTTGTTTTTCTTTTCTTCCGGCCAATAACATTCCTGTCTTGCTTTGCAGTGGATGCAATCTCTTGAAGTTTATCTGCACGATAAAAGATTGATGCAAAAACTTTCGCTTTCTTCTTTCATATCTCTATGCCTTAAGATCGTATCTGTCATAAACTTTCTCTCTTCTCTGGTATATCCACAGTCCGTTAAGATCTCCTCGGCAAGAATCGCTCCCGCTTCCTCGTGAGAAATTCCCTTTTCATACTGATCAGCTCTCCCAAGATCATGAAGCAATGCAGTCGCATAAATGATATCTTTGGACACAGGAAGTCTTTTTTCAAGGATCATCAGATAACTGATTCTTGCCACCGACAAAAAATGTTCTATATCATGACCGCAAAACTTCGATCTATTTCTAATTGTTGTAGTCTCTCGTATGTCTCCTTGTATTTCTCATGCCATACGATCTTTTGGAATCTTTCCACTGTTTCTATCCTCTATTTTAATTCATTCTGAATGATAATGTACCACAGATTATGATCACGTCTTCTTTATCTGCTTGTTGTTTTACCTCTTCAAGACACTCTTTCAGTCTCTGTCTTTCTTCTACATCATGATGATATTTTCTTACACATTCTGCAAGATCTTTGCTTGATAAGGCCCTCGCATTATCTGGTGCTACCGTATAAACTTTTGCTGCCATCGGCGTAAGAATCTGTATCATCTGTTCATAGTCTTTGTCTGATAACACTCCCATTATATAGATTAATCGTCTATTTGTAAAATTATTTTGTAAAAAAATTTAACAGACTTTTCGCTCCATCCGGATTATGTGTCTCCGTCACAAATGACCAGTGGTCCTTTTCTAAGATCTCAATCCTGCCTCTCCAGATTGTTTTGCGTAATCCATCTTCTGTCTGAAATTCACTGATACAATAATAATTTCTTATCGTATTCAATGCTTCTAATGCCAAGGCAGCATTATTGATCTGATGTCTTCCAAGAAGCGGGATTTCTATCTTTTCATAGCATCTTCCATCAGATGAGCGATAAGAAAAGCTCTCCCCATTTAAAGATTCACTTAACACACGGATTCCTTCCGAATTTACAAAAGTAACCTTGCAGTGCATCTCTTTTGCTTTTTCCTTGATCACTTCGTTTACGGATTCTTGATTGTTATATGAAATAACTGGACATCCTTCTTTTATGATCCCTGCTTTTTCTGCTGCGATCTTTTCTATCGTGTCTCCAAGAAACTGCATATGGTCCATTCCGATCGATGCAATGATCACCGCGATCGGTTTCTTAACTACGTTCGTTGCATCAAGTCTGCCACCCATTCCTGTTTCCAATAACACAACATCCACTTTTTTATCGAGAAAATAAAGAAAACTGAGTGCCGTTTCAATCTCAAACATTGTCGGATGTGACATCCCGTCTCTCACCATCTCATCTGAAATTTTCTTTATTTTTTCCATATAAAAGCACAGATCTTCTTTCGAAATGTTCTCTTCATTGATGCGAAATCTCTCTTCGTAGCAAAAAGATGCCGGGGAGACATACCTCCCCGCACGATATCCACTTTCTCTGAAGATTCCTGCAAGAAATGCAAGTGTTGATCCTTTTCCATTGGTTCCGGCAATATGAACCACTTTAAGCTGATCCTGTGGATTTCCAAGTCTTTCTAATAATTCTTTGATATTATCAAGTCCTAAAACACTTCCAAATTTACTCGTATTTTGTATAAAATTCATTGCTTCTTCGTAATTCATCACTGCCTCCAGTTTCTATTTCCTTCGATCTAATGTACAAATGCTTCTTTGATCACCTGTGTCATAGTTTTTACATAGACGATCTCAAGTCCTTCGACAACTTCCTCTTCAAACTCTTTGACATCTTTTTCATTTGATTTTGGAACAAGTACTTTTGTAATTCCAAGCCGTTTTGCTGCGAGAAGCTTTTCTTTTAATCCACCGATCATAAGAACATCTCCGCGGATCGTAACTTCCCCTGTCATTGCCAGATTTCCACAGACTTTATTACCTGTGATCGCTGACAAAACGGCTGTTGTCATCGTAATTCCAGCAGATGGTCCGTCTTTTGGCACGGCTCCTTCTGGAATATGAATATGTATATCATGTTTTCAAAGAAATCCTGTTTGATCTTATATTTTCTACTCTGGCTTCTGATATAACTGATCGCCGCCTGTGCAGACTCTTTCATGACATTTCCAAGGGATCCTGTCACCTGAATCGCTCCTTTTCCCGGCATAACATTTACTTCAATCTTTAATGTCACCCCACCAACAGCTGTCCAAGCCAGTCCATGAACAATTCCAACCTGATCTCTTAGAGTGTCTTTTCCCATTCATAAACAGGTCTTCCAAGATACTCTTTGATCACTTTCTTTGTGATCGTTACTTTTCTGTGTTTCTTCTGGTAGATGTCTCTTGTCACCTTTCTCGAAACTTGTCCAATTCTTCTCTCTAAATTTCTGACCCCTGCTTCTCTTGTGTAATCTGTGATCAGAAATCTCAGGGCATCTTCCTTCCAGTGAATCTGTGTATCATTTATCCATTTGCCTCCATCTGTTTCTTACCAGATAGTCATTCGCAATGTGATACTTCTCATTCTCTGTATAACTTGATACCTCGATGATCTCCATACGGTCAAGCAGTGGCCTTGGAATCGTAGAAAGGTCATTGGCCGTTGCAACAAATAAGACATCACTTAAATTCAATGCAACTTCCAGATAATGATCTGTAAAATGTTCATTCTGTTCCGGGTCTAATACTTCAAGCAGTGCAGACGCGGTATCTCCTCTCTGGTCTTTCCCTGTCTTATCGATCTCATCCAATAACATTAATGGATTTCTAACTTTTACCTTCTTTAATGCTTCAACAATACGTCCTGGCATCGCTCCAACATAAGTTTTCCTATGTCCACGGATCTCTGATTCATCCCTGACGCCGCCAAGAGATAAACGAATATATTTTTTGTTCGTGCTTTCGCAATTGATCTGGCAATAGATGTCTTTCCTGTTCCTGGAGGCCCTACAAGACAAAGGATGGCTGCATCTTTCTTTCCACTCATAGCACGTGCTGCTAAATATTCCAAAACACGTTCCTTGACTTTTTCCATTCCATAATGATCTCGATCGAGCACCTGTTGTGCATGATCTAAGTCTGTGGAATCTTCGCTCATCTCTTCCCATGGAACTTCCAACATTGTCTCGATATAAGTTCTTAACACAGAGCTTTCTGGTGTCTGATTTCCCATTGTTTGAAAACGCGATATCTCTTTTTTGAGCTTCTCTTTGACTTCATCGGATGCTTTTAGATTCTTAAGTTTCTCCATAAATTCATCCGCTTCATCTTCTACATTCGTCTCTCCAAGTTCCTCACGGATCACTTTGATCTGCTCTCGCAACACATATTCTTTCTGATTTTTGTCAATATTCACTTTAACTTTCTGTTGGATCTTCTGCTTCAATTTCAGAACATCTAGTTCTTCCTGCAGCATGACAAGCATTAATTCACAGCGCTCTTTTAGATCCATTTCTTCCAAAAGTTTCTGTTTCTCTGGATAAGAAAATGGAATATGTGTTGCAAGTTCGTCCACCAGAATCTCTACATCTGTTAATAATAAAATATAATTTACCATATTCTGATCCAAATGTGGCCAGGCTTTCGCATAACCTTCAAATGCTTCTTTGATCATTCGAAGAAATGCTTCTCTTTCAAATTCCTCAAATGACTGTTGTTCTACATGATCATATAAAACCTCTACTTTATAGAATGGTTCGTACTCAACAGTTTCAGAAAGCTCTGCACGAAATAATCCTTCTGCAAAAACTCTCAAAATATTCTTTGGAAGCTTTACAACCTGTTTGATCCTTGCCAGTGTTCCTACACGATATAAATCTTCAATTCCTGGGTCTTCTGCCGTCGGATCGATCTGATTATTTAAAAAGATCATCTGATCATGTTCCATAGCTTTTTCAATTGCTTTACAGAACGGCTTCGTGATACATCAAAATGAATGACTGTATTCGGAAATATATACTTGCCTCTCAGTGGAAGCATTGGGTAGTGTTTTTTTCATTCAAGTCTTCCTTTCATTTCTGAATTATTTGTCTGTAAATTTCATCAGACATGAAGAAAAACTGCTTTGACACAAGAATCTCTTGCATGAAGCAGTTTTTATTTCGGCTAATCTATCTATGCAATCTCACCATGATTGCTTGTCTTTACCCGTTTCTTTGGCACTGCGGCTTTCACCTTCACTCCAGAATGTTCGATCATTGGTTTTTCTTTACCTTCTACAACATCTTTTGTGATCAGGCACTCTGATACATCTGTCTGTGATGGGATTTCGTACATTAAATCCATGATCACACCTTCCATGATCGCACGAAGTCCTCTGGCACCTGTCTTACGTTCTAATGCTTTCTTGGCAATTGCAATTAATGCATCATCATCAAACGTAAGTTTCACACCATCCATCTCGAACAATCTCTGGTACTGTTTCACAAGAGCACTCTTTGGTTCTTTCAAAATGCGCACTAAGGCTTCTTCATCCAATGGATTTAAAGATACATTCACTGGAACTCGTCCAATGAACTCTGGAATCAGACCAAACTTCACAAAATCTTCTGGCAATACCTGTCTTAACAGCTCACCGAGATCTGTTTCCTTCTGCCCAAATACATCTGCTCCAAATCCAATAGATTTCTTGCCAATTCTTGATTCGATGATCTTCTCTAATCCGTCAAAGGCTCCTCCACAGATAAACAGGATATTGGATGTATCAATCTGAATAAATTCCTGATGAGGATGTTTTCTTCCTCCTGTGGCGGCACAGACGCTACAGTACCTTCAATGATCTTTAATAATGCCTGCTGCACACCCTCTCCAGAGACATCTCTTGTGATCGATGTATTCTCAGACTTTCTTGTGATCTTATCAATCTCATCAATATAGATGATTCCACACTGTGCACGGTCAATATCATAATCTGCTGCCTGAATGATCTTAAGAAGAATATTCTCAACATCCTCACCAACATATCCTGCTTCTGTAAGAGCAGTCGCATCTGCGATCGCAAATGGTACATTTAACATCTTTGCTAATGTCTGGGCTAATAATGTTTTTCCTGAACCTGTTGGTCCAAGCATTAAAATATTACTCTTCTGCAATTCTACATCAGAGTCTCCACCCATTAAAATTCTTTTGTAATGATTATATACAGCTACGGAAAGTACTTTCTTTGCTTCATCCTGTCCAATAACATACTGGTCTAGAAATTCTTTGATCTCTTTTGGCTTACGTAAATTGATCTCTCCGTCATTCTCTGCATACTGCTCAAATTCTTCTTCAATAATCTCAGAACAAATGTCAATACATTCATCACAAATATAAACATTCTTACCCTTTGGTCCCGCGATCAGTTTGCGGACTTGGTCCTGTGTCTTATTACAAAAAGAACATCTTAATACTTTTTTTTCGTCATTATAACCTGCCACCAGATCACCCCACTATTCTATCACTATCTATTTTCCATAACCTTATCGATCAGGCCGTATTCCAGTGCTTCCTGTGCAGTGAGCCAGTTATCACGTTCTGTATCCTTGACGATTGTCTCGTATGGCTGTCCTGTATTCTCGCTTAAGATCGTGTTTAATTTCTTCTTTGTTCTAAGAATATGTTCTGCTGCGATCTCAATCTCTGTTGCCTGTCCCTGTGCTCCTCCAGATGCTGATGGATCATGATCTCAGCATTCGGTAAAGCCAGACGTTTTCCTTTTGTTCCACCAGATAACAGGAACGCTCCCATGCTGGCAGCCATTCCCATACACATTGTGGATACGTCACACTTCACATACTGCATCGTATCATAGATTGCCATTCCGGCGGTTACAGAACCGCCAGGGCTATTGATATATAAATTGATGTCTTTATCTGGATCTTCTGATTCTAAGAATAATAACTGAGAAACCACAAGTCCTGCTGTGACATCATTCACTTCTTCTCCTAAGAAAATGATTCTTTCTTTCAGCAGTCTGGAGTAAATGTCATAAGATCTTTCTCCTCTGCTTGTTTGTTCAATGACATAAGGTACTAAACTCATCCTTGCATCCTCCTAATGATAGTTAAGGCAGTTTATTTATGTCTGTCAAATAGAACATAAAGTTATAAAATGCCTTGCTTATTTTGCTTCACTTACAAGGAAATCTACAGCTTTCTGTACTGCGATGTCATCCATCATCTGGTCTTTCTGAGCTCCCTGAATGATCTTTTCAAGCTGCTCTGTTCCATCTGATACATTCCTGCCATCTTTTCCAGTTCTGCTTTAAGTCTTCCTCGCTTGCTGTGATATCTTCTGCTTTCGCGATCGCTTCTAATACCAGACGTGTTTCGATTCTCTTAACTGCCTGTGGTTTTAAGTCATCTGCGAATTTCTGTGCATCCATTCCAGAGAACATTAAATACTGTTCCATAGAAAGTCCCTGATAGCTTAATCTCTGAGCAAATTCATCTGTCATCTGCTGAACCTGTTCTTCGATCATAGCTTCTGGAATATCCATTGTAGCTGCTTCTACAGCTGCATCTACGATCTTGTTTTCTCTTTCAGTATTAGCTGCTTCTTTCTTTCTATCGCGGATCTTTTCTTTAATATCTGCTTTGTAATCTTCTAATGTTTCAAATTCAGATACTTCTGCTGCGAATTCATCATCTAATTCTGGAAGTTCTTTTTCTTTGATTGCTTTTACTGTTACTGTAAATACAGCATCTTTTCCTGCAAGATCAGGTGCATGATATTCTTCTGGGAATGTCACGTTGATATCTGCTGTTTCGTTTAAATTCTTTCCTACTAACTGTTCTTCAAATCCTGGGATGAATGCTCCAGATCCGATAACTAATGTCTGATCTTCAGCTGTTCCACCTTCGAATTTCACTCCATCAACAGATCCAGAGTAATCAATTGTTAAGATATCGCCGTCTTTTACTGCACGATCTTCAATTGTGATCTCTCTTGCGTTCTGTTCCTGAACTTCTTTAATTCTTCTTCGATTTCGTCTTTTTTCACTGTAACTCTTGTTTTAGGTACTTCAATTTCCTTTGTAGTCTCCTAAAGTTACTTCTGGTTTTAATGCGAATGTTGCTGTGAAGATAAAGTCTTTACCTTTCTCTAACTGAGTAACATCGATTTCTGGTCTTGAAACGATCTCTAAATCTGTATCTTTCATAGCTTCTGCATAAGCGTCTGGAATTAAGATGTTTGCTGCATCTTCATAGAAGATTTCAACTCCGTATTCTTTTGCGATCAACTGGAAAGGTACTTTTCCTTTACGGAATCCAGGTACATTAAACTGTCCTTTTTTCTTGTTAAAAGCCTGTTTGATAGCGTTATCTAATTTCGCTGCTTCAACTTCAATTGTTACCTTTGCCATATTATGTTCTAAGTTTTCCACTTGCAAACTCATCTGTATAGATCCTCCTAAAAATTATTATCTTTTTTGTAATTTCACAAACATTCACCTATTATAGCATAAGATTTGCGCGTTATACAAGCATCTTTGCGTTATTTTTCACTTTTTTCTTGATAAACATACTCATTTGAACTGCTTAGTACCCTTAGAGCCTTGCTGACGATACTCACTTTAAACGTATCCCCGTCTTTGAGATCTTTCTTCGATACCTCCAAAAGATGTTCATTATGGTAGGTTGTATTTATCTTTACATCGCCATTAAATACCTGACAGAAATTCGTAAAATTGTTTCCTACGATAAAGATGCTGTCCTTTGTCTCATATACCTTCGTCACCGTAAGCGCCGGATTCCAAATTGAAGATCCGTCGCCTTAAATGGATTCTCCTGATTCCATACATACTGTTTTCCGTACAACATATCATACTGAAGCTCTTTCATGTCTTTCTGATAATTTTTTGTACCTTTTCTTGTCTGGTGAAAACTGTTCATTAGTCCTGTATGGATATTACACTTATTCAGAACTTCTGATCCAAGATCATACGCCTCGATCGTTCCGTCCTTCTTCTTCAATCCAATATTATCCCACATAAAATAACTTGTCTGATATTTATTTCCATATGTCAGATCTTCATCTTCGATCTCCAAACTTGGAAGATGATCTCCATACATACAAAGAATCGTTGGTTCTCCACGCTGTTGTAATGCTTTGACCAGTTTCCCGACAAATTGATCCATCTGATAAACCTGATTGACATAATAAGTATATTTATTCTTCAGTGCTTCATCCTCAATTCCTTCAACCGTGATCTCCGGATTCTCGATGATCTGTGTTGTTGGATAATCTCCATGTCCCTGTACAGAAATACAATAAACATAATCCTGTCCCTTCGTAGAATCCAGACTATCCATAATACACCCTGTCAGGATCTGATCTTTTGCCCATCCATTTTCTGTCCATTTCTTGATGTTCATACTTTCTTTTGTTGTAAATGTATCAAAACCAAGCTGTGAGAATACTAGATCTCGATCATAAAATGCCGCACTGTTATCATGGATCGCGTGTGCCTTATATCCGTAATTCTTCAATACCGTCGCCATGCTCTCTGTCGTTGTATTCTGAAGCACTGTTTATATGGATATTCTGCTGCTCCAAATGATCCAGATTCATTCCTGTGATCAGTTCAAACTCAGAGTTTGCTGTTCCTGCCCCATAAGACGGCATAGAAAGCTGTCCAGAGGAATATCCTTTCATATATTTATGGAAATTTGGTAATGGATCTTTGTTAAACTTAACTCCTTTGACCTGCGTAATATCAAAATGTGATTCCAACTGTACAAAGATGATATTTGGTTTCTTTACCTTTTCTTTCTTCATCTTTGCAACCTTCTTCTGTGTTCGTTTCTCAATCTTTTGATCTTCTTTTCTGAATAATCTGATGGTTTATCAATTCCATTCTTCAAGGCTGTAATACTGAAACAATACGGTGTTCCATAATCACTGAATGCAATTCGGATATTATGGATCTGATCTACCAGCATTCCACTCTTAAATCCATAAGAAGTAACTCCCGAAAATACTGCTATGATCACTATAACTTTTATAAATCCGCTCTTGCGGTTTAAGTGTTCTTCTATTGGAAGATACATGTAAGCCACTACTAACAATACCAATGCGATCAGTAACAATGCTCCCATTGCTCCAATCTCAAGTGGCGAGAAGTAATTATTCATAACTGGCAATACAGACTTCATCAACGTAATATCTACATACGTAAATGGAGTATTTCTTGAACTGAGCATCATAAAATTTACGATTCCAACGATACTCCATAGCAGTGTTACTATTATATAGGAAAATAGTCGTCTCTTAGTAATCAGTGTCACAGAGTATGTTACGAAAATAATAAAGATGCTATATAAAAACATCTTACTTCTCTGATCCACAAATCCCACAGCACTAAGATCAAATGTCTGACGTCCCAAAACTTCCAATACAAAACGCCAGCACAACTGACAATACAAAATTACATATCAATGGATGTTTTCGAAGCTTCTTTACGATCGTATTTCCGATATTCTTAAAAAAAGTTTTCATGCTTTTCTCCTTTGCTCTTTTTCGCTATCATAGTATTATATCATCCAAAACAGAAAGTATCTAGTTATAACTTCTTAAATCTTTATTAAATCTTTTCATGTCTATCTTTGATTATCAACGCCTATTTAAGCCATTTCTTCTATATTATGCTACCGTCTTTGTTCATCA
>ENA-OQJH01001264-OQJH01001264.1-human-gut-metagenome-genome-assembly--contig:-NODE-1264-length-10987-cov-2.107827_pt1 | contig 10987 bp, 17 predicted proteins | sample MGYA00242597_ERZ504763 | MGnify/ENA primary metagenome ERZ504763 (study PRJEB26092, sample SAMD00036359) | human gut metagenome | host: Homo sapiens | study: EMG produced TPA metagenomics assembly of... | reverse complement strand
CTTAACTTTCGAATCTGTAAGAGCGAAAGCCGCCCCGATCACACCTGCCATCTGGGCATGATGACCGCAGCAGTGGGCTGCCTGGGTTTCCGGATTTGCGTATTTATGTTCCGGAATGCGAAGAGCGTCTAATTCCCCGATCAGCGCCAGACTTACATTGTCCTTTTTCTCTTCGTTTAAATATGCCTTTACGCCTGTAACTGCCAGATGCTCTTTTACAGGGAGATTTAACTTTTTCATCAACCGGGTAAATTTTTCCGCAGTCTTAAATTCCTTGTATCCAAGCTCCGCATGTGTATACATATCTCTTGCAAAAGCTATGATCTCATCTCTGTTTGCCTCGATCAGATCCACAATACGTTTCTCTGTTTCATCTAACTGTACTCCCATTTTGCCTTCCTCCTTGTTTTCCCCATACAACCTGTCCATATAATTTCAGGCGCTCCGAAACTATTGGTCCGAAACGCCTGAAACTGCCTTACAGACTGCGTACATCCGCAGATCTGTTACTTATCTGTTTTCAATATCCATTAACATCTGAACACGGCGCTCATGACGTCCGCCTTCAAACTTTGCATCCAGCCATGCTTCTGTGATCATCTTAGCTAACTCGCTGCCTACCACTCTTGCGCCAAATGCAAGGACATTGGAGTTGTTGTGCATTCTGGAAAGCTTTGCAGTATATGGCTCGCTGCATACGCAGGCGCGGATGCCTTTTACCTTGTTTGCTGCTAAAGAGATACCTACGCCGGTACCGCAGATAGCAATACCCAGATCAGCTTCACCGGAAGCAACTGCGCGTCCTACTTTTTCACCGTAAACCGGATAATCGCAGCTTTCTGTGCTGTTGGTTCCAAGGTCGATCACTTCGTATCCCTTGCTCTCAACAAATTCCTTGATGATGTTCTTCAGCTCAATGGCTGTATGGTCATTTCCCATTGCGATCTTCATAATACTAAATCTCCTCTTTCTTAAAAAACTTTTTTATTTTTATCTAATCTGGATGTCATGGACATCAAAAGCAGATCTGCCACTGTAAGAGCAGCCATTGCTTCCACTACTACCACAGCTCTTGGAACGATCACCGGGTCATGGCGGCCCTTGATCTCGATCTCCCGCTCTTTTCCATAGCGGTCTACTGTTTTCTGTATCTGTGAAATAGACGGTGTTGGCTTAAATGCCGCCCGCATCACCAACGTACTTCCATCACTCATGCCCCCTAAGGTGCCGCCGGAATGATTGGTGACTTTACATGGTCTTCCGTCTTTTCCTATAATAAAGCAGTCGTTATCCTGAGAGCCTAAAGAGGCGGCTGCTTCAAAGCCATCTCCGATTTCAAAGCCTTTTACAGCGCCGATGGACATAATGGCTTTTCCCAGCGCAGCATCCAGCTTATCAAAAACAGGTTCTCCTACGCCTGCAGGAAGTCCGTTTACAACACACTCGATCACACCGCCGCAGGAGTCTTTCCTCTGTATCATATCTTCCAGATAACTCTCTGCCTCTGCTGCCGCTTTTTTATCCGGCATATACAGGCGGTTATTGGAAATTTCTTCCAGATCCATCTTAGAATGGTCGATCTTTACAGGTCCCACTGCACTGGTGTATGCCTGAACCGTAATTCCAAGACTTTCAAGGAGCTTTGCTGCTACAGCACCTGCTGCCACTCTTCCAATGGTCTCTCTTCCGGAAGAACGTCCGCCGCCCCGGTAATCACGAAAGCCATACTTTTCATCAAAGGTATAATCTGCATGGCCCGGACGGTATACATCCATGATATTGCTGTAATCACGGGAGCGCTGGTCTGTGTTGCGGATCACAATAGAGATTGGTGTTCCTGTTGTTTTTCCCTCAAAAACACCGGATAAGATCTCTGCCTTATCTCCTTCGCTTCTGGCTGTGGTAAATTTGCTCTGTCCCGGTTTTCTCCGGTCTAAATATTTCTGGATATCTTCTTCATTTAAAGGAAGTCCTGCTGGACAGCCGTCCACTACAACGCCAACGCCTGCCCCATGGGACTCTCCCCAGGTACTTATCTTAAAAATCGTTCCGTATACTGAACCTGACATGTTATTAATCTCCTATTTTTACAATGGCACAGCAGTTAGGTTCATTTACAGGAATACTTCTTCCACTCATAACCAGAAGGCCTTTTTCATAATCTACTTTAAAGAAACTTATGGTGCCGCTGTCATGGTTTACAGAAGCAATATGTCTTCCATCCGGAAATACAGCTACATCCTTTGGATATGCGCCGCTGATCGGCAGACAGCATATCATGGTCAGAAGGCCTGTCTCCTCATCTCTCTTGTAAACACTAATGGTATTTTCTCCTGCATTGGTGCAATATATGTATTTCTGGTCAACAGACATTCTCATGGCGCAGGCAGCAGTCAGGTTGTCCGGCTTCTTGGTAGAAGTGGTGGAAATGGTCTGGATCTTTTCGATCACAGGTGCTCTGTCTCCAGTCTTGTAGGTGTATACATCAATTGCTTTCTTTAATTCATACATCAGATAAATGAATTTCCGTCTTTGCTGTAACGGAAATGTCTTGGCGCAGACTCTAACTCACAGCGGATGGCGTCTACCTGGACTAATCTCTGTTCTTTATCATTAAAACGGTAGATTTTAACCTGGTCAATACCATTATCTACACTGAGTACAAAGCGGTTGTCAGGCATTCTTCTGGTGCAGGTCACATGCGGGCGGAAGTTACGCTCTGCCACACTGCCGTATCCTCTGTCAAATACACCGTCTACGATCTTTCCTACAGAACCGTCCGGGTTCAGACTTAATACCGTAGTCTTTCCATCGTGATAACCGGAAACGAATACATATTTATCCTCTTCATCGGTACAAAGGTGGCAGCCTCTCATTCCACGGATCGGGCACTGTTTAAACGTGCCAGGCTTCCGTTTGGAAGGATACGGAAAGATACAACGCCTTCATCTGCAATGGAATACAGTGTCTTTCCGTCACTGGATGCAATTACATAAGAAGAATTGTCCACTTCGATCTCGCAGCGCTCTTTAAACATTCCATTTTCTACATCTACATCAAATACGGTGATTCCCTTTGCTTTTCCCGTATAGGAATAGGAACCACATACGCCATATACTTACCGCTCATACAGCTTACCTCCCTGGATATTGTCTGTGTTTTTCCACTCACGGACACGCACCAATGTGCTCTGTTGTCTGCTGCTGCAGACGGTTCCGTTCGCGCTTATTTTTCCATGCGTTCATCATACCATACATTTAATTATTTGTTAACCTGTAAGTTTCAGAAAAGGTATTGACACTATTCTCATTTAATGTATAATGGAACTCGACTTTGTTTAATAATACTAAACTTTTTGCTTATTTTTATATTCAGTTAGTATTTGTAAACTTTGTGTATAAGAAATGTTACTTACAGGTAAAACAGGAGGATATCATGGATATCGGCAACAAACTGAAAGAACTGCGTGTTTTAAAAGGACTGACGCAGGAGGAACTGGCGGACCGTTCCGAGCTTTCCAAGGGATTTATTTCCCAGCTGGAGCGCAATCTTACCTCCCCTTCCATCACCACCCTTATGGACATCCTGCAGTGCCTTGGTACCAGTATCGGAGAGTTTTTCAATGAGGCTCCTGATGAACAGATCGTATTCGGAAAACAGGACTATTTTGTTAAGGAAGACACCGAATACAAAAACGAGATCAAATGGATCATTCCCAATGCCCAGAAAAATACCATAGAGCCCATTTACCTGACCTTACAGGCCGGTGGCTCTACCTGTCCGGACACACCTCATGAAGGAGAAGAATTTGGCTACGTCCTTCAGGGAGCTGTGTCTATCCATCTGGGAAATAAGACTTATAAAGCCAAAAAAGGGGAATCCTTTTATTATACAGCTGACAAAACCCATTTCCTGTCCAGTAAAAACGGGGCAACCCTGATCTGGGTCAGCTCACCACCAAGCTTTTAGTATGTCCTCCCGAAACTTTGGGAGAACGGATCACCACACCTACGAAAAAGGAGAACTGCGCACATGAGCCAGCCATTGATTGATTTACAGCATATTTCAAAAAGCTTTGACGGGGAAATGGTCTTAGATGACCTGAACCTTTCTATAAAAGAAAACAGCTTCGTGACCTTACTGGGTCCCAGCGGCTGCGGAAAATCCACTACTCTGCGTATTTTAGGCGGTTTTACCCCGCCTGATAAGGGAAACGTTATTTTTGACGGTCAGGACATTACCAAGCTGCCGCCAAACAAGCGCCAGTTAAACACTGTATTCCAGAAATACGCTCTGTTCCCACATATGACCATTGCGGAAAACATTGCTTTCGGCTTAAAGATCAAAAACAAGCCAAAGAGCTACATTGACGATAAGATCAAATATGCCTTAAAGCTGGTAACCTGTCCGGTTTTGAAAAAAGGGATGTTATCTCTCTTTCCGGCGGTCAGCAGCAGCGTATCGCCATTGCAAGAGCCATTGTAAATGAGCCGCGTGTCCTGCTCCTTGACGAGCCTTTAGGCGCTCTGGACCTGAAGCTGCGCCAGGACATGCAGTATGAGCTGATCCGACTGAAAAATGAGTTAGGCATTACCTTTATCTATGTTACCCATGACCAGGAAGAAGCACTTACTATGTCTGATACCATCGTAGTTATGAACCAGGCTATATCCAGCAGATGGGTTCCCCGGAGCAGATCTACAATGAGCCGGAAAATGCTTTCGTTGCCGACTTATCGGTGAGAGCAACATTGTACCTGGCCTTATGATCCATGATGAACTGGTCGAGATCTTCGGAGCAAAATTCGCCTGTGTTGACAAGGGCTTTGGAAACAACAAACCTGTAGACGTTGTGATCCGCCCTGAGGATATTGACCTGTTAAAGCCGGAAGAAGGCACACTTCAGGGTGTTGTCACCCACCTGATCTTTAAGGGCGTTCACTATGAAATGGAAGTGACTACCCCGGATGGTTTTGAGTGGCTGGTACACTCCACCGATATGTTCCCAGTTGGCCAGCAGGTAGGACTTCATGTAGATCCTTTCGACATTCAGATCATGAATAAGCCTGCTTCTGAAGATGAGGAGGCACTGGGAGTCAATGAATAATGATAAAAAAATCCGTGGCTATTGGACGGGCACTGCTCTCCGGTCCTTATCTGATCTGGATGATCGGTTTTACCATCATTCCGCTGGCACTTATTTTCTGGTACGGCATTACAACTAAAAACGGTAACCTGACACTGGCAAACATCACAGCCATCATGAGCCGATCACTGGAAGGCCTTATGGCTGTCCCTTGGACTGTCTCTTATCAGTACAGTCCTCTGTCTGGTCCTGGCATATCCTCTTGCCATGATCCTTCGCGGAAGAGGCAGCTCTGCCAGCGGCTTTATTGTATTTATCTTCATCCTTCCTATGTGGATGAACTTCCTGCTGCGCACTATGGCATGGCAGACATTACTTGAAAGAAATGGTGTGATCAACGGTATCCTGGCATGGCTTCACCTGCCAAAGCAGAACCTGATCAACACCCCGGCAGCCATTGTCCTTGGAATGGTATACAACTTCCTTCCATTCATGGTACTGCCTATCTACAATGTACTTGCAAAAATTGACGACAACACCATCAATGCCGCAAAGGACTTAGGCGCCAATACTTTACAGACTCTGTTCTTTATCTGGCTGCCTTTAAGCCTTCCAGGTATTATCAGCGGTATTACCATGGTATTCGTGCCTTCCCTTACCACATTCGTTATCTCCGACCTGTTAGGCGGAAGCAAGATCCTGCTGATCGGTAATGTAATTGAACAGGAGTTTACAAAGGGAAATAACTGGCACTTGGGAAGCGGTCTGTCTCTGGTCTTAATGGTATTTATCCTGATCAGCATGGCCATGATCGCAAAATACGATAAAAACGGAGAAGGGACGGCATTCTGATGACAAAAGGCAAAGAACGGTTTCGGAAGTTTATTTCCGACTTTTATTTAGTGATTATCCTTATCTTCCTTTATGCCCCGATTTTTACTATGATGGTCCTTTCTTTTAATCAGTCAAAATCAAGGACCCACTGGGGCGGCTTTACTTTAAGCTGGTATACACAGATGTTTGAAAGCCGGGCGATCATGTATGCATTATACACGACTCTGTTAGTAGCAATGATCTCCGCACTGGTGGCAACTGTTATTGGAACTGTAACAGCGATCGCTATCAGCCATATGAAACCTGTTTCCAAAATATTTTTATGAGCATCTCCAACATTCCTATGTTAAATGCAGATATCGTAACAGGTATCGCACTGATGCTGGCATTTATCGCTTTTGGCATTTCCCTGGGATTTAAGACAGTTCTTATTTCCCATATCACATTTAACATCCCTTATGTTATTTTAAGTGTTATGCCAAAATTAAAGCAGACAGACCGCTCTACTTATGAAGCAGCTTTAGACCTTGGCGCTTCTCCGGCTTATGCCTTTTTTGAGGTAGTTTTCCCGGATATCATGCCAGGTGTACTTTCCGGTTTCCTTCTGGCATTTACCATGTCACTGGATGATTTCATTATCACCCACTTTACAAAGGCGCCGGCATCAATACTCTGTCTACCCTGATCTACAGTGAAGTACGCCGCGGTATCCGTCCTTCCATGTATGCCTTAAGCACTGTTATCTTTGTGGTGGTGCTGGTGGTACTGCTTATTGCAAATTTCCGTAAACAGCCGGAAAAGACTAATATCAGAGACTGGAGGATCTAAGCTATCATGAAAATGCGTACATTCTGGGCTGCTGCTGCAGCTGCTGTAGGCTCCTGCGTGGTATCGATCGCTATTTTAGGAGTTCCCGGGGCAGAAAGCGGCGGCGGTACCTTAAAAGTATATAACTGGGGCGAATATATTGACGAGGATGTTATTACCCAGTTTGAAGATGAAACCGGTATTTCTGTTGTCTATGACGTTTTTGAAACAAACGAAGAAATGTATCCTGTTGTGGAAGCAGGCGGCGTTAAATATGATGTAGTATGTCCATCTGACTACATGATCCAACGAATGATCGACAACAATATGTTAGCCGAACTGGATTATGATAATATCCCCAACGCAAAGCAGATCGGGGATGATTACTGGAACATGAGTAAGGATTTTGACCCGAAAAACCAGTATGCAGTTCCTTACTGCTGGGGTACTGTAGGTATTCTTTATAATAAGCAGATGTTAGAGCAGTTAGGGGTTCCGAAGCCAACCAGCTGGGCTAATCTGTGGGATCCGAAACTTTCTGATGAGATCCTGATGCAGAACAGTATCCGCGATGCATTTATGATCGCATTAAGCAGAAAGGCTATTCTTTAAATACTTCCAACCCGGAAGAACTAGCTGAAGCAAGGGATATGCTGATCCAGCAGAAACCTCTGGTACAGGCTTATGTTATTGACCAGGTAAGAGATAAATGATCAACGGTGAAGCTGCAGAAGGCGTTATTTACTCTGGCGAAATGCTTTACATCCAGGAACAGATTGAAGAACTTGGTCTGGATTATGACCTGGAATATGTAGTTCCGGAAGAGGGAACCACTCTCTGGATCGACTGCTGGGTTGTTCCGAAAAATGCAGAAAATAAAGAAGCGGCTGAAAAATGGATCAATTTCTTATGCCGTCCTGATATTGCAAAGAAGAATTTTGACTACATCACCTATTCTACTCCAAATACAGGCGCATATGAGCTTTCTGATGAAGAACTGCAGAATAATGAAGCCCTGTTCCCGGATATGGACTCTCCGGCAATGAAAAACAGTGAGATCCTGCGCTATCTTGGTGATGATACGGATAATATTTATAATGAAATGTGGAAAGAAGTTAAGGCACAGTAACTTTCATGCCAAAATTTATTTTTCAGGGAATTTTATCAATAAGGATTTATTGCAATTTCCATTACTTGTAAATATGATTTTTCTATGATAAAATTATTGTAATTAGTGGGAGCGTGTCTGAAAATTTTTGTCACGATTTTCGGATGCGCTCTACGGCTACTTTGAGTTCTAATGAAAGGGCGTGTTGTTGTGAAAATACAGGAATCTGCTGAAAATTATCTGGAGACCATACATATGCTCAGCAAGCATAAACCTTATGTGCGTTCCATTGATATTGCAAATGAATTAAGCTTTTCCAAACCAAGTGTCAGCGTTGCCATGAAGAACCTGCGTGAAAATGGCTATATCCACATGGATGACCAGGGCCACATCACTCTGACCCAGACTGGTCAGGATATTGCTGATAAGATGTATGAGCGTCATATTATGCTGTCTAACTGGCTGATCTACCTGGGCGTGGACGAAAAACCGCTGTGGAAGATGCCTGCAAGATCGAGCATGTTCTCAGCTCCCAGAGTTTCCAGGCTATTAAGAAACATATTACTCAGGGAAATGAGCTTCCTGCTGATATGAAGGAAGAAGAGTAATCAGCAAAGGCGCCACCGGCGCCTCTTTGATATGCCAAACAATAAATTTTTGAGCTATGAAAGAGGGATTGTTATGTTAAAGGATCTTGTGAAGAAATGTCGTTCTTACCGCCGTTTTTTCAGGAGGTTTCTATTCCTTATGAAGACCTGAAGGATATGGTGGATACAGCCCGTCTGACCGGTTGTACAAAGAACTGCCAGGGGCTTAAGTTTAAGCTGATCTCTACACCTGAAGAGTGTGCAAAAGTATTCCCGTCTTTGTTATGGGCCGGTGCCTTAAAGGACTGGGACGGACCTGCAGATGGAGAACGTCCAAGTGCTTATGTGCTGGTACTTGAGGATCTTTCTATTGGAAAAATCTGATGTGGGATGAGGCATTGTTTCCCAGACGATCATGCTTTCTGCTGTTGAGAAGGGATATGGCGGCTGTATGATCGGAAGCTGCAAACGTGTTGAGATCTTAGAAGCTGTTGAGCTTGATCCACAGCGTTATAGTCTTGCGCTGGTGCTGGCTCTTGGTAAGCCGAAGGAAGAAGTTCGTATGGTGCCGGTTGGCGAGGATGGCAGTACAACTTATTACCGGGATGAGAATCAGGTGCATTATGTGCCGAAACGGGCGTTGGAAGATATTCTGGTTTAGGATGTTTGAAAATTTAGGCGGTCACAGGGCGTGGCCGTCTTTTTGCATTTTGGGAAGGAGATTTCTGATATGATGGTTAAGCATATTTCTATTGAAGTTACTTCTAAACAGACTAAAAAGCCTGTTTTCGGTGGTCCGGCGGATCTTACTGCTTATATTTTGGAACCGGTGGATGGTATTCTGGATAAAAAGAGGCCGGCTGTGCTGCTTTGCCCAGGCGGCGGATACCGTACACTTTCTACCAGAGAAGACCAGCCCATCGCTATGAAGTATCTGGCTGCTGGTTTTCATGTTTTTGTGCTTCATTACAGTCTGGCGCCGGATGTGTTTCCTCGGGCTTTGATGGAGCTGGCTCTTGCTATGAAGGTGATACGGGAGCATGGGGATGAGTGGAATGTGGATGTGGACAGGATCGCTGTTTCGGGCTTTTCTGCAGGCGGGCATCTGGCATGCTGTCTGGGCGTGTTCTGGGATGGGGAATGGTTGTATGGGCTTTGGGGGTAAAGCCGGAAATGATACGGCCGGATGGGATGATCCTTTGTTATCCGGTTATTACTTCTGGAGAATATTGTCATAAAGGGTCATTTGAATGTCTTATGGGAGCTGAGGCTTCTAAGAAGGATGAAAAACTTCGCAGGCTTCTGTCCTTAGAGTATCAGGTGGGTCCTCAGGTTCCAAAAACTTTTTTATGGCATACCTGGACGGACCAGTCAGTGCCGGTAGAGAACAGCCTGTTGCTTTTACAGGCTTTAAGAAAGGCCGGAGTAAATGTGGAGGCGCATTTGTATCCGGTGGGGCCTCATGGGATCGCGCTTGGGACAGAAGAAACCCAGGGAATCGATCAGAAATATCTGGAGCCTTATTGTGATAGTTGGATGGGGCTAGCGATACGCTGGATTGAGAAGCAGCTGTGAGAATGTGAATGCTGAGAAATTGGCAGTGTGAGGTTTAAGTTGTGAAGAAAACGGCCTAACATTTCACTTATCATTGTCCACTGGCTTTCGACATGCACCTGTTCGCCTGCATCGGACTACGTCCGCTGCATTCGGACAGCTGCGCTCAAGATGTGGACAATCGATAAGTGAAATACGGCCTGTGTATACAAGGAGTAAAAATTAAAGAAGCTTTTTATTCCATAGAGTTTTGGATGATGTTTAATATTGTTTCCAGATCAATGCCTTCATCAACAGAAAGGGAGTATGAAAAGTCTTGTGTTGTCCAGGTTGCAAGATAATATTTATCATGATTGCCTTTTATTGTAATATCAACACCGTTTACAACTTTATCTAATATCTGTTCATACTGGTTGTAATCACCGGAGATGTCGTCTGTTCCACTTGTTTTTCTGTAAGTCAGGGAATTATCGGTCCCCTCATATATGATCTGGGCAAATTCGTTCCAGCACCAGAGGTAAGAAGTAGACATAACTTTAAATGGCATATCTGCTTCAGAGATGTCTTTTACATTGAAACCGGCTTTTTTGGTCAGTTCTGCAAGGGACTTACATTCTTCCATACCGTATACGCTTCCTGCCAGTTCTGGATTGGGATCGGTGGATGATGGGTAAAAGGCATTTTTCATCATGGTTCCGCCTATGAGCAAAAGTGCGGTGCAGGCAGCAATGGATGCCATTTTCCGCAAGTGTGGGAATGTGACCACCTTGTGCGAAGTATTGGATACTTGTCTGGATACATTATTCAGTATATGAGTACGCATTTCATCGGTAACTTCTATTTTTTCCATGATCTCATGATAAGATTTACTCAAAATCATACGCCTCCTTTAATACTTGTTTTAAGCTTCTCTGCCTCGTTTCAGATCGGACCGGATGCTGCTTTCGTTGCGGTTCAGGATCTTACTGATCTCTTTGGTGGGATAACCTTCCTGATAGTAGAGGTGAAGCAC
>ENA-OQJH01001263-OQJH01001263.1-human-gut-metagenome-genome-assembly--contig:-NODE-1263-length-10991-cov-1.389451_pt1 | contig 10991 bp, 21 predicted proteins | sample MGYA00242597_ERZ504763 | MGnify/ENA primary metagenome ERZ504763 (study PRJEB26092, sample SAMD00036359) | human gut metagenome | host: Homo sapiens | study: EMG produced TPA metagenomics assembly of... | reverse complement strand
ATTTTTTTTTGTCTCTATGATAGAATAAAGTAGTATGTAATTTATGCTCAAATCTAGAAGAAGGATGAAAACATAATGAAATTTGATTCAAATGGACATGTGCTGGATCCGGAAAGTAAACAGAGGGATATATGATATCCTTGTGGAAGAAAAAAAAGATTGTAAAGGTGGCAGAACATATTGCAGATGCAGCAGATAAGGTGATTGATGCGAAAGGCTGTTTTGTGATGCCAGGATTATTGATTTGCATGTGCATTTGCGAGATCCGGGACTGGAATATAAAGAGACGCTTAAGACAGGAGGAGATGCGGCGGCAAGAGGTGGTGTCACGACAATCTGTGCAATGCCAAACACAAAACCTGTTATTGATACAGAAGAGAAAGTGAGACAAGTGCATGAAAGGGCAAAAAAAGAGTCCAAAGTGCATGTGATACAGCTCGGCGCGATTACAGTTGGACAGGCAGGCGAGGAGCTCGCAGATATTGTCGGAATGGCAAAAGCAGGATGCCACGCAATCAGCGAAGATGGAAAATCTGTGATGAATGCATCTTTATACCGTAAGGCGATGAAGATTGCAAAAGAACAAGGAATTGCGATTTTTGCACACTGTGAAGATATTACAATGGTGGAAGGCGGAGTGATGCACGCCGATAAAAAGGCAGAGACACTGGGGCTGAAAGGAATTACGAACGCGGTGGAAGATGTCATTGTGGCAAGAGATATTCTCCTTGCGAAAGAGACTGGGGTGAGGCTGCATCTTTGTCATTGCTCAACAGAGGACAGTGTCAAACTGGTGAGGGCAGCAAAAAAAGAGGGCTTGCCGGTCACAGCAGAGGTGTGTCCGCATCATTTTACAATGACGACAGGGGATATTACAGAAGATCATGGGAACTTCAAGATGAATCCGCCGCTTCGAGGAAAAAGCGATGTGGAAGCGCTGAAAGCAGGACTGAAGGAAGATATTATGGACGTGATTGCTACAGATCATGCACCGCACTCAGAGGAGGAAAAAAATAAGTCTATGAAAGAGGCGATGTTCGGTATCGTAGGACTTGAGACAATGGCAAGTCTGACTTACACGGAATTGGTGGATACCGGAGTTCTGACACCGATGCAGATGGCAGAAAAAACAAGCTATTACCCGGCAAAGATTTTAGGCTTGCAGGACAAGGGAGCAGTTTCGGAAGGAAAGATTGCGGATCTCGTGATTTTCGATCCGAACAGAGAATACATAATTGACAAAAATACATTTTTCTCAAAAGGGAAAAATACACCGTTTGACGGTTGGAAAGTGAAAGGCGATGTGCGTTACACATTGGTGGACGGCACTATCGTATATGAAAATACATCATACTAGGAGGAATGAAAGATGATTAACAAGTTAGTAGAGAATATTAAAAAGACAAAGGCGCCGATCGTAGTTGGTCTGGATCCGATGCTCAATTATATTCCGGAGCAGGTGCAAAAAAAAGCGTTTGCAGAATTTGGAGAGACATTGGAAGGCGCTGCGGAGGCAATCTGGCAGTTCAATAAAGAAATCGTGGATAAGACATATGATCTGATTCCGGCAGTCAAACCACAGATTGCAATGTATGAGCAGTTTGGGATTCCGGGATTGGAAGCATTTAAAAAGACAGTGGATTATTGTAAAGAAAAAGGACTTGTTGTCATCGGTGACATCAACGTGGTGATATTGGTTCTACATCAGCAGCATATGCAGTCGGTCACCTTGGACGCGTGCAGGTGGGAAGTAATCATATGTGCCGTTTGACGAGGATTTTGTGACAGTGAACCCATATCTTGGTTCGGATGGGGTGAATCCATTTATCGATGTGTGCAAAGAAGAAAAGAAGGGACTCTTTATTTTAGTAAAGACATCGAATCCGTCAAGTGGAGAATTTCAAGATCAGTTGATCAATGGAAAACCATTGTATGAATTGGTAGGAGAAAAAGTGGCACAGTGGGGAGAAACCTGCATGGGAGACGAATACAGCTATATCGGAGCTGTTGTAGGGGCAACTTATCCGGAGATGGGAAAAGTACTTCGTAAAGTAATGCCAAAATCTTACATCCTTGTTCCAGGATACGGAGCGCAGGGAGGCCAGGGAAAAGACCTTGTTCATTCTTTAACGAAGACGGACTAGGAGCAATCGTAAATTCTTCACGTGGAATTATCGCGGCGTACAAACAGGAAGCATATGCGAAATTTGGCGCAGAGAATTTTGGAGAGGCTTCAAGAGCAGCTGTTGAGGCAATGGTGAAAGATATTAATGGAGCGCTCGAGAGCAGATAAGGAGAATGTAAGATGGCAGCGAGAAAGAGAGAGACAGTTACAGTTGTTTCACAGGAACAGCTGGCAGACGGGATTTTTAGTATGTGGATTCAGACGGAAGCTGCAAAGACTGCAAGACCGGGACAGTTTATTTCCATGTACACAAATGACGGAAGCAAACTGCTTCCAAGACCGATCAGTATCTGCGAGATTGATACGGAAACATCGAAACTTCGGGTTGTATACCGTGTGACAGCAGAAAAGACGGGGACAGAGCAGTTTTCCAAGATGAAAGCGGGAGATACACTTCCGATCATTGGACCTTTAGGGAATGGTTTTCCGTTAGAAGCAGGAAAAGGGAAACGAGCATTTTTGATAGGTGGAGGTATTGGAGTTCCGCCGATTTTGGAGCTTGCAAAACAGCTTGACTGTGAGAAGCAGATTATCATGGGATATCGTGATGCAGATACATTTTTAAAGGAGCAGTTTGAGGAAAATGGAACCGTGTATATCTCGACAGAGGATGGAAGTGTCGGAACAAAAGGAAATGTCATGGATGCGATTCGTGAAATGGACTTGAGGCGGATATCATTTACGCATGTGGACCTACTCCAATGCTTCGCGCAATCAAACAATATGCAGAGGAACAAGGAATTGAATGTTATATTTCTCTGGAAGAGAGAATGGCGTGCGGTATCGGGGCATGTCTTGCGTGTGTATGCCAGTCAAAAGAAAAGGATCACCACAGCAATGTAAATAACAAGCGCATTTGCAAGGACGGTCCGGTATTCCTGTCTACGGAGGTGGAGATCTAATGAATATGAAAGTAAATATTGCAGGTGTAGAGTGGAATAATCCGGTGACAGTGGCATCCGGTACATTTGGTTCGGGGGCAGAATTTGCAGAGTTTGTTGATTTGAACAGACTTGGAGCCGTCACGACAAAAGGAGTTGCAAATATTCCTTGGGCGGGAAATCCGACACCGAGAGTTGCAGAGACATACGGTGGAATGATGAATGCAGTAGGTCTTCAGAATCCGGGGATTGAATTGTTCTGTGAGAGAGACATTCCGTTTTTAAAACAGTATGACACAAAGATTATCGTGAATGTGTGTGGAAAATCTACAGAAGATTACTGTGAGGTTGTGGAACGTCTTGCAGACGAGGGTGTAGATATGCTGGAGATCAACATTTCCTGTCCAAATGTCAAGGAGGGTGGAATTGCATTTGGTCAGAATGCGAAAGCGGCAGAAGAGATTACAAAAGCAGTAAAGAAATATGCAAAACAGCCGGTCATCATGAAATTGAGTCCGAATGTGACTGATATTGCAGAGATGGCGAAGGCAGTGGAAGCAGGCGGAGCAGATGCAATTTCTCTGATCAATACACTTACAGGAATGAAGATTGACATTAACCGTCGCAAATTTGTGCTCGCAAATAAAACGGGCGGAGTGTCAGGACCGGCGATTCATCCAATCGCAGTCCGCATGGTATATCAGGCATTCCATGCGGTAAAAGTGCCGATCATCGGAATGGGAGGAATCGCAAGTGCGGAGGATGCAATCGAGATGCTCCTTGCAGGAGCAAGCGCAGTCTCTGTCGGCACAGCGAACTTCCATAATCCATCTGTGACGATGGAAATCGTAGATGGAATTCAAGATTATATGAAACAATATGGATTTACTTCTGTGAATGAGATGGTTGGACTGGTAGACTGATTGTAGTGTGAAGAAAGAAGGGATACAAGATGGATAACCAATATAAAGGACTGGGAATTACCTCTATGGTACTTGGGATTGTCTCTATTCTTTTGTGCTGGACGGTGGTGATGTCCGGATTATGTGCAGTTGTGGGAGCAGGACTTGGGGTCTATTATCTGTCTAAGAGAAAACAGGAACGTGGATTTGCGATTGCAGGTATTGCGACATCTGCATTTGGACTGATTTTATCCGTATTTGCGGTTGCTATAATTTTGATAGCGGGCACAGTGGAGAGTCAGGTTCCTTCCATAGAAGAACAGACTCCGTACTATGAAGAACAGCCGCGTGATGATTCTTCGATGATTATTATGACGATTTCTTTTACGATAATGATGATGATATGAATCAATACCGAGACTTTTCTAAATAGAGTGTGATGAAAATGCAAAGATACAATCCAAAGCAGATAGAAAACCATTACGTGAGATTAATTATTATACGGATAAAGGGTTTCCGATTGAGATGTACACGGTAACGCAGGGGAATATTGAACCATCGGGAAGGGGATATATGGACTTGCACTGGCATGAGGAACTGCAGTTTACTGTCGTGACAAGCGGAAAGCTGAAATTGAGATAGATGGGAAATTATATACGCTGGATGAAGGAAATGGAATTTTATCAATCGAAATCTTCTCCATATAACGACAGAGATTAGCGATGGAGGCAGATATCTCAGTTTTAATTTTCCGGACAAGGTAGTATCTTTCTTCTCAGGGAGTACTATGGAGGAGAATTTTGTGCTTCCCTATGTGGGAAATTACGGGATAGCGGTAGTTGAATTTAAAAGGACAACGTCATGGCAGAAGGAGATACTGGATACTCTGCTAAAGATGGAGCTCCTGTTTAAAAGAAGAAGAGAGAAAAGACAAGCTGTTGGAAGAGAAGAATATCAGATTGCAATAAAAATTGTGGAGATATGGTACATGATGATTTGCAATATAGAGAAAAGTGGAAAGAAAATTTCCAACAGCTATATTAGAAAGCAGGAACGGATACAGGCGATGCTGTCTTATATCCATAATCAGTATATGCATCCGATGTGTCTGGCGGATATTGCGCAGGCAGGGAATGTCAGTGTTGGAGAATGCTGCAGAGGATTTAAGGAAGTTGTCTGCAAAAGCCCGAACGAGTATCTGGCAGAATACCGCATATTGAGAAGCAAAGAGTTGCTAAGAGGGACGGAACTATCGGTAACGGAAGTTTCCGGGGCGGTTGGATTCAACAGTGTGAGCCATTTCATTCAATGTTTTAAGAAAATGACTGGTGTTACTCCAAAAGCTTATAAAAATATGAAATGTTAAGATATTAATATTTTTTGTTAAGGTTTTGGTAGTTCTTTTTACTCGAAAATGCTAAGATGTCCTTATCAAAGACAAGCATTAGAGAAAGGGGAACTAAGATGATATATATTAGTGATATTTATACAACAGCACCGACGGATGATCGCGTAGCAACAGAAAAAAAAGGTGTATCAGATACTGGATAAACTGAAAATTTCTTATGAGAGAGTCGACAATGATGTTGTGGAGACGATGGAAGAGTGTGAGGAGATTGACAAGGCGCTTGGAACAGAGATTCGAAAAAGCATTTTCTTGTGCAATAAGAAAAAAACGAAGTTTCTTTTTGGTTGTGCTTCCGGCAAACAAATCTTTGGATACGAACACATTGAGTAAAAAATCGGAGTACCGCATCTTTCATTTGCCTCAGGAGACTGATGAAAGAGCATCTTGGAACGAAACCGGGATCTGCGTCTGTCATGGGATTGATCAATGACGAAGACGATTATGTTCAATTGATTGTGGACAAAGAAGTTGCACAGGAAGAATGGTTTGGCTGCAATCCGGGGATTAATACAAGTCATTTGAAAATGAAGACAGAAGATTTGTTGAATAAATTTTTGCCACAAATCAGACATAAAGCAAAGATTATGGAATTGTAATAGAATAAAGAATCAGACCAGCGGAGATTCAGGGAAAGATGAATCTCCGCTGGTTTTTGCGTGATAAAGTACACTAGTGCAGAGATGAAATTAGCAAAGAAAATAGCAAGGAAGTGCAAGAAATTCCTAAAAAGAAAAGTTGACACAAAACAGCACATAAGATAAAATGAAAGAAGAACATTTGTTCTTTGAGAGCAGAATATTATGATGAAACAGAATAGATGATTATTTACGGATGACCAAGAGAGATATTCTCCATACAAAAGGGAAATATATGGTATAGAAATTATGAAAGGTGGGAGAGAATGAAAAAGAAGAAAGAGATATCTATGATACGTTCTTCAGCAGCAGAATATTTAACCTTTATTACAGCAACTGGAGAAAGTGATGTTAATGCTATATATTTTGATGAAAATGTGTGGCTGACTCAAAAAATGATGGGACTCTTGTATAATGTAGAAACACATACTATTAATTATCATTTGAAGAAAATATTTTCAGATGGAGAAATAGATGAGAATGCAGTTATTCGAAAAATTTCGAATAACTGCTTCAGATGGAAAAGTTATAATACGAACCATTATAATTTAAAAGCCATTATTGCAGTGGGTAATAAGTTGATTCACCTAGAGCAGTTCAATTTCGTAAGTGGGCAAATGATATTATAGAAGAATTCACAATTAAGGGATTTGTGATGGATGATGAGCGATTAAAGAATTTTGGAACTGTATTAACAAAAGATTATTTTGAAGAGCAACTGGAAAGAATTCGTGAGATTCGGTTGTCTGAGCGGAAATTTTATCAGAAAATTACAGATATTTATGCGACAAGTATAGATTATGACTCTAAAGCACAAACAACAAGACTATTTTGCAAAAGTGCAAAATCAATTGCATTTGGGCAATTCATGGAGAAACAGCGGCAGAAGTGATTTATCATAGAGCAGACAGTGAAAAGCAAAACATGGGATTGCAAACATGGAAAGATGCACCTAGCGGGAAAATACAAAGATTCGATGTGACAGTCGCAAAAAATTATTTGACTGAGCAGGAACTTTCGGCAATGGCAAGGATTGTTAATGCTTATTTAGATTTGGCAGAAATGCGGGCTGAAGAACAAGTTCCGATGACAATGGAAGATTGGCAGAACAATTTGAAGGTTTATTGAGACTGTCCAAGAAGGAAATTTTAACACATGCAGGGAGTATTTCTGCTAAGATAGCAGAAACACATGCGCTAAATGAATTTGAAAAATACCGTGTGAAGCAGGATCAATTGTATCAGAGTGATTTTGATCGTGTTTTGCTGGAAACAGCAAAGGTGGTGGATGCAAAAGATGAACAATAAAATATATTATCATTATTGCTCTGTGGATACATTTTATAACATTTTACAAACAGATATCATTAGATTTGGTAATCCACTAAAGATGAATGACTCGGCTGAAAGTATTTGGTTTCCAGCAATGGTAAAAGACTTTTTAAAAGTTGGATTAATGATGTTAAAATAATTATGAACTATTGGATTTATATTGGGAACTTTGGGAAAATATTGTCAGCAAGCAGAAAATGCTAAATAGGGAAATCCTTCTGAATGTGATGAGTAAAGATTTGCGGAAAGCTTTTCCGGGAATGTCAGGGGTTTCAACACAAAATTTGAGGAGCATTCGGTTTTGGTAGAAAAAATGCAAAAAAATTATCAGTTGCAGTAAATATGACGATGGTATACTCATATTATGAAGCAGGGCGAATGATTATTGAAGAGGAACAGGATGGAAAGAACGTGCAGCATATGGAAAGTACATATTAAAAGAATTATCAAAGAGGTTAACGCAAAAATTTGGGCGAGGTTACTCGTATGATAATTTAAAATTGATGAGAAAATTTTATCTGGTATATTATTCTAAAGATTCAATTGGGGAAACGGTGTTTCCCCCAATCTGAAAACTTGCCGACTACAAAAGAAGGAAGAAAATTTTATTTGAGTTGGTCTCATTATCTTATTTTAATGAGAATAAGTAAGATTGAAGAACGTCATTTTTACGAAATAGAGCATATAGAAATGGCTGGAGTAAAGATGAATTGGCACGTCAGTATGGTAGTTCGCTATATGAACGTTTGTCATTGAGCAGAAATAAGGAAGAAGTAATGCATCTTGCAACAGAAGGACAAATGCTTGAAAAGCCAGAAGATATATTCAAAGATCCGTATATTTTAGAGTTTACAGGACTTCCGGAAATGGTTACTTATTCTGAAACGGAATTGGAAAATCGAATTATAGATAATTTGCAGAAGTTCCTATTAGAATTAGGGAGAGGATTTACATTTGTAGGCAGACAGGTTAGATTTACATTTGAAGAAGAGCATTTTAGAGTTGATTTGGTGTTTTATAATCGTTTATTGCGTTGTTTGTATTGTTTGATTTGAAAATTGGCCAGTTAAAGCATCAAGATATAGGACAGATGCAGATGTATGTCAATTATTATGACCGAAAAGTTAAATTGGACGATGAAAATGCAACAATAGGTATTATAATTTGTAAAGATAAGAAGGATGCTATTGTAGAAATGACATTGCCTAAGGATAATAATCAGATATTTGCGAGTAAATACGAAACGGTACTTCCTGGTAAAGAAGAATTACAAACAGTGTTGGAAGACAAAAATTTTGAATAAATAAATGATGAATACTCGACGGAGTATTTTGCATTCCGTTACGAATATATTTGAAAATGTGGCTGACAGTAAGCATACGAAAAGTCACACATGGAGGATTTTGCTATGGATAGATTCATTTTGAAAGCCCCATATAAGCCAACTGGAGACCAGCCGCAGGCGATCGAGCAGTTGGTAAAAGGTTTCAAGGAAGGCAATCAATGCCAGACTTTACTGGGGGTTACGGGTTCTGGAAAAAACGTTTACGATGGCAAATGTCATAGAGCGGCTTCAGAAACCGACGCTTGTGATCGCGCATAATAAGACGCTGGCAGCGCAGTTATACGGAGAATTCAAGGAGATGTTCCTGACAATGCCGTGGAATATTTTGTGAGCTACTACGACTACTACCAGCCCGAAGCCTACGTCCCATCTTCGGATACTTACATCGCCAAAGATTCAGCAATTAATGATGAGATTGATAAGCTGCGGTTATCTGCTACGATGGCACTGGTAGAGCGCAGAGATGTGATCATTGTGGCGAGTGTTTCCTGTATCTATGGACTGGGAAGTCCGGTAGACTATCAGAACATGGTGATTTCTCTGCGTCCGGGGATGATCAAGGACAGAGATGAAGTTGTAGCAAAGCTGATTGAGATTCAGTATGATAGAAACGACATGGACTTTCATCGTGGAATATTCCGGGTTCGGGGAGATGTTTTGGAAGTGATTCCGGCATATGAGTCAGATGTTGCGATCCGAATTGAATTTTTTGGTGATGAAGTGGATAGAATCACAGAGGTGGACATTCTTACAGGAGAGATTAAAGACGAGTTAAAGCATGTAGCGATTTTCCCGGCATCTCATTATGTGGTGGATAAAGAGAATATCAACCGCGCCGTCAAGGCGATTGAAGAAGAGCTGGAAGAGCGCGTCAAAGAATTTAAAAGACAGGATAAGCTGTTAGAAGCGCAGCGGATTGCTGAGCGGACAAATTTTGATATTGAGATGATGAAAGAGACAGGATTTTGCTCTGGGATTGAAAACTATTCCCGTCATCTGGCAGGATTGGCGCCCGGACAGGCTCCATATACACTGATTGATTATTTCCCGGATGATTTTGTAATTATGATCGATGAGTCTCATAAGACGATCCCGCAGATTGGAGGAATGTATTCCGGGGATCAGTCGAGAAAATCGACACTGGTAGATTATGGATTCCGTCTTCCTTCTGCGAAAGACAACCGCCCGTTGAATTTTGAAGAGTTTGAAAGTAAGATCAATCAGGTATTGTTTGTGTCAGCAACCCCGGGAGTTTATGAAGAGGAGCATGAGCTTCTGCGGGCAGAGCAGGTGATTCGTCCGACAGGCTTTTAGATCCGGAAGTAGAAGTGCGTCCGGTAGAAGGTCAGATTGATGATCTGATCGGTGAGATCAATCAGGAAATTTCCAGGAAAAATAAAGTGCTGGTTACAACTCTGACAAAACGGATGGCAGAAGATCTGACAGACTATATGAGGGAAATTGGAATCCGCGTAAAATATCTGCATTCCGATATTGACACGTTGGAGCGAACAGAGATCATTCGTGATATGCGTCTGGATGTATTTGATGTACTCGTGGGGATTAATCTTTTGAGAGAAGGTCTGGGATATTCCGGAGATTACGCTGGTGGCAATTCTGGACGCAGATAAAGAAGGATTTTTACGTTCCGAGACTTCTCTGATTCAGACGATCGGGCGTGCGGCACGAAATTCAGAAGGTCACGTGATCATGTACGCAGACAAAGTGACAGACTCGATGCGTCTGGCAATTGATGAGACGGAAAGACGACGCAAGATTCAGATGGCATACAATGAAGAACATGGCATTACGCCAAAGACCATTCAGAAGGCGGTCCGCGATCAGATCAGTATTTCCAAAAAAGTAGCAGCAGAAGAACTGAAGCTGGAGAAAGATCCAGAGTCTATGAGCAGGAAAGAACTGGAGAAGTTGATCGGAGAAGTTACGAAGCGAATGAAGAAAGCGGCAGCAGAGCTGGATTTCGAATCAGCGGCAGAATTAAGAGATAAATTGATTGAGCTGAAACAGATATTGAATGAGATCGAATAATTATGATATAAATGGGAAAGGAATTTTACATGGGAAAAAAGATGGACGCCAGACAGTATATCAGAATACGCGGCGCGAATGAGAATAATTTGAAAAATATAGATGTTGACATCCCCAGAAATGAACTGGTAGTGCTGACAGGACTGAGTGGTTCGGGAAAATCATCTGGCTTTTGATACAATTTATGCCGAGGGCAGAGAAGATATATGGAATCGCTTTCTTCCTATGCAAGGCAGTTTCTTGGTCAGATGGAGA
>ENA-OQJH01001262-OQJH01001262.1-human-gut-metagenome-genome-assembly--contig:-NODE-1262-length-11004-cov-19.074285_pt1 | contig 11004 bp, 16 predicted proteins | sample MGYA00242597_ERZ504763 | MGnify/ENA primary metagenome ERZ504763 (study PRJEB26092, sample SAMD00036359) | human gut metagenome | host: Homo sapiens | study: EMG produced TPA metagenomics assembly of... | reverse complement strand
AGTTACTGAGGCATGATGCAACCGGCTGGCATGGCCAGATTTCAGTTCTGACTTTAGCTTCCTTCTGGCTTGCGTCCCGGCTTTTCAACCGGCTTGCTAATAAATATGCCATAAAAAAATCTTTTTTATTATAGCACTCATACTATATCATGTCTATAAGAAAATATGTTACTGTTCACAGCAACACGCTTCGCAATGCACAGAATTTATGCTAATCGCATAATTCGCGCAGTATGTCTCGGGTTTTCTGTGACCTTCGCTCACAAAAAAACACCTCGCGGGATATTGCCAGTGAACAGTAACGAAAATATACCTCTTAACATACAAATCCAGCTTCCCATCAAAACTTAAGAGAAATTTACCGGAATGAAACTCCTTCATCAACCGGCCATGATTTTCTAAGTGCCCATAGGAGATCAGAAAATTCGCAAGCCATCCGGCCGGTACAGCAAGCCAGACAAATGCAATTCCATAACGCGGTGCAAAAATCAAGGCAACTGACAGCCGAATGGCAAGGTTTACCATATTGGCAATGAGAAACGACCGCATAATTCCAAGTCCACGAAGAACTCCATCTGTTGCCATCTTAATACCCATAAAAATAAAGAAATATCCCAGCCATTTCATATAATCCCCGGACACCTGATATGCCAGAGCGGTTCCATCTTTTCCAAGGAATAAGGAAGAAATTGGAGTGTGCAGTGTTTCAATGACTATGAAAGCAAGGACTGCGAAACACAGGTCCAACACCAGTGCAGCATGGTATCCTTTTTGATACGTTCAATTTTCTTTGCTCCAAGATTCTGGGAAACATAGGGCGAAACCGCATTTCCAATGGATACAAATATCAGTGAAAAAACATTCTCTACTCTCATGGTTGCCGCATAACCTGCCAGCGCCTGTGTACCGAAGGGATTTACAACCGCCTGTACGATCATCATACCAATTGACACTGTGGATTGCTGAAGAACCGATGGTACTGCAATACGAAGCATGGAATGTAACTCCTGCCTGTCAAACCAGTTAAAGCGGCTTTTATATCGACGCATCCGGTTAAAGAAAATCAAAAGCGAAAACACTGCGGAAATCCCCTGCGCAATGAGAGTTGCAAGGGCGGCACCGAACACACCCAGCCCTAAACCTGCCACCATCCAAAGATCCATAACAATATTCAAAACAGAAGAAAATATCAAAAGACCCAACGGAATCTTCGATTCACCGATGGAATTGAACATCGTTGAAAGGATATTGTACATAAACAGAAAGGGAAATCCCACAAAATAAACACGCAGATACAGTACCGCTTCATCCAGTATGTCAGCAGGTGTTTGTAATAAACTCATCATAAAATGAGAAAAAACAAAGCCAAAAACCCCCAGAAGTATACTCAGAATCAGAAAACTGATCAACGATGTTGACACAATTGTTTTCATTTTGCTATAATTCTGAGCTCCAAAATAGCGGCTCACAAGTACACCTGCTCCTACACCGGCTCCCAAAGCCACACAGATGAAAACATTGGTCAAAGCGGCACAGGCTCCAACTGCCGCAAGTGCAGAGGATCCCACAAACTGACCGACGATAATGGAATCAGCCATATTATATACTTGTTGAAAGAAGCTGCCCAGAATCATAGGCATTGCAAAAACAGTCAGTGCTTTAAGAGGGGCATCTGTGATTAAATATTCATCTTTTGACATTCTCATTTTCCTCCATCAATTCCTGCTTTTTATCCGAAATCACGATTGTATTTTCAAAATGTAAGTTTAAGATTTCGTTACGCAACAATTATATGTAGTTACAGCAAATAAGTCAAGCTGCTGTTTACTTTTAGTAATATAAATGATATGATATTTGATATTGAAAAAAGCTGCTATCAGATGGATATATTTTATATTATTTTACAGGAGGGAACTTATGTACCTGGACGGTTTAGATAAGCTGGATCAGAAGATTATCCGGCTGCTTATAGAAAACGCACGTATCTCTTACTCTGATATCGGTGAAGAAACCGGTATTTCCAGAGTGGCAGTAAAAGCCCGTATCCAGGCTTTGGAGAAAAGAGGCGTAATCGAAGAATATACAACAATTATTAATCCGCAAAAAATCAGTGGGGCTGTATCATGCTATTTTGAAATTGAAACAAAACCGGAGTACCTGGCGCAGGTGACAGATATATTGTACAAAAATAATACAGTCACACAGATTTACCGTGTCACAGGAAGAGACAGGCTTCATGTACATGCCGTTGCTTCATCAGGTGATGAAATGGAATACTTCCTGCACAATGTCATTGATACACTGCCTGGCATTATCAGCTGCAGTTGCAATATGATCTTATCACGCATTAAAGATATTAAAGGATTACGGCTATAAAAATCAGAAGCTGCAACCAACCTTGATCCATACAGTCATGTCACCCTGCCAAAGTGAATTAAATATAACGCTCCCAGCCACTTTTTGACTTCAACAGTTTGCTCTTCCTGAAACGCCTCGCAGCTTTTCAAAATAACAATAAAATGCCCATCGCTTCTTACATGAAAGAATACCGTATGAAGTCGGCATCAAATATGCTGTTGCAGGAAGATAAATCTATTTCGGAAATTGCCGCCACTGTGGGATATAAAAGCCAAAGTAAATTTACATCGGCTTTCCGAGATATATTTCAGATATTACCTACTGCATATCAGAAACTGTATCGTAATCAATAATTTTAATGCAAAACTGCACCCACAATATCCCTGAGTGCAGTTTTGTATCAATCAATATTCTAATGTTTTTCCATCAAGTGGAATATCAAGAACAAGTATCCTATACAAATACACTTTCCTCTTTTGCTTTCTGCAAATCTTTTAACACTGTTCCTATATCTCCCAAAATAGCAATTCCCTTATCTTCAATGAATTCCGGCAAAAACTGATATTCTGAATTTACGGAGATATAATATGCATCTTTCAAGCTGTTTGTCAGTTCCCAAAACGGTTCCTGTATAAACATCGGTGTCATGCGCCCTACTCCAAGTTCTATGAAGAGAATTTTTCTATCTTTGTTCTTTTGAATGTATTTTGAGATTTTCTCATATTCTTCTTCGTATTTTTTCCCTTGCAGAAATTCCCATATCCTCTTACCCACGGAAACATTTCCGCACCACAATGAGGGCAGCGAGGAATCAGTTCATCCGGCACCATTGTCCCCTCTCCCATAGCCGCAATCATATCTGCCACAGGTTGTACGGCATCCCATGTTTCATCCTGACAGCACTGAGAACACTGGAAGAAACGATGATCTCCCTGAATCTCACTGACCTTTTCTTCCGGATAAATCTTTACAAACTGTGTATCCTGATTAGTCGTTAAGATATGAAAGTCCTTTCCCTGCAAGATTCTATCCAAATCCAGATATGGCTCTCTGATAGGGGCATTTTGTGTAGTATTTAAAAAGGTTGCCACATATCCCCAGTGTTCATTTCTTGTAGAAAACCGATGCATCATGCCGCTAAAAGCACCTTTGAATCCATACTTATCTGCAAATTTTTCCAAAATGCTCACGAAAAGAAGGGGTATCACTATAATAAAAGTCACCACCTCCAGCCGCTGATAAACCGGATGCTCCGCCTACTACAATACACTCTGCCTCCTGCACTCTGCGAACAAATTCCTGAATCTGTTCCTCATAAGGAAGTGGTTTTTGTTTGCTCAACACTACAGCAGTACCGCCGGATGCATAGGTACTATAGTGTCTGGAATAGTTCATTTGTGTTTTCATTACCAAATTTTCATAACAGCTCATTTTTTTCATTCTCCTATCTCACAACTGTAATATCTTTAACCACCTTACTTAGTCTATCCTTCCCTTTCTGATTTCCTTTAACGCTACCGTAAGATTACCATCCACACCGATGGATTTTTCTTTGATTTCCTCTGGAATGTAAATTTCGCCCTTGTTAAATGTGATATATCTTGCCTGTGGTTCTACTGCTGCCAGCTGCATCAAAGGAGCTTTAATCATTTGATTTCTCCAACCAATGCCAAATTCCAGAATTACCAGCTTCTTTCCATGTAAATTCTGAATAAATTCTTGATAACGGGCAGCCTTTTCCTTCCAATTTTTCGTTTCTGTAAACGAGGACATCTCACCCCAATTTACTTCCATATCTCCACCGCATTTTGGACATTTCGGCAGTAACTCTTTGGGTACTCTTCCGTTTACTTCCTCTTCTGTCATGGCGAGAACTGCTTTTTGATTAGGATAGACCTCGTCATGACATCTGTTCTTGCACCGCATTTGGGTTAATTTCCCTTCCATTTCAAAAACACGGTCTGCCTCAAAACCTGCCGGCACAAAATGATCCTCCGCATTGGAAGTTACTACGAAATATTCTTTATCCTTTACTAGTGCATAGATGTTTTTCATAATCTCACTCGGCTCATCCTGCATAGCTTTTGCCTTAACAAGTCTGCTTACAAACGCCCACTTTTCTTCTACCTTCATTGGCACTGAAAATCCGTGTAAAACACAACGCAGTCCATATTTTTCTCTGAAATCTCCCATATTTTCCTGAAACCATGCGTCATCTGCAAAAATATTATATCCCTCTGCGATAGACAAACCATTACTGGCTCCAATCAAAATACCATCTGCTTCTTTGATGATTTGACTTATCTCTTGATATACATTCATCTTCACCACATTTCCTTTCCCGCCAGAAAACTGACTTGTTCCTCCTTTTGCATACACCACTTTATCTCCTTTTTTATATCAGATTCCACACTTTTTTATTTTGCTTGACTTTTATTTTTTCACTTGTTAAAATTAAATTTACATCAAGCATTAAAATCATATTATCATGTAAATTTTAAAATTGCAAGAAGAAAATTCGAGGTGACAAATGAAATATTCCACAAAGCTTAGTGACACTATTCATATTCTTATATTTATTGCTCTTGGAGATGAAGAACAACTCTCCAGCACAAAAATTGCAGAAAGTATCAAGACAAACCCGGCTTATGTCAGACAGCTTATGGCAACCCTGAAAAATGCAGGCATTGTTGTCAACACACAAGGTCATGCGAATGCCGCTCTTGCAAAACCGGCAGATAAAATCAATATGTATGACATCTACCGAGCCGTAGAGGGCGATAAGCCACTGCTTCACCTGGACACAGATACCAATCCGGATTGTGGAATCGGTATCAACATTCAATTCGCTATTGGGGACTTCTATCATGAAATTCAAAATATGGTAGATGAAAAAATGAAATCCATTACATTGCAGGATATTATTGATCGGTATTATTTTAAAATCAGGAAAGTTAAAAGTCTTTAACTAATCAAGAGTAGCAAGAATAGCAAGCACTGCCTGTGTCATGACACAGGCGAAATCCCCCACACTTTCCTATCGTCTGTGTGGTTAAATTTCCATACATGGATAACTATAACTACCACAAAGGTATGAATGTAATCATTCAGGAATTAAAGGATCTGTTAAAGACAAAAAGCATTAGCACTGACTCTTACCAGGCATTATTGCTAGATTTTCAGGTAGCCCTTGGAACCATTTATCTGATGACTGCCAATCTTCCGCAAGCCAAAACATATTTTAAAAGAGCTTTCAAAATATATGAAAAGATCTGGCTGATGAACCGGAAATGATTGAGGCAAAATATCAGGAAATCCAAGAATTATATCCACAGGTTGGTTTCTTTCTTGGACAACAGATATCAAGTTTTTTAACAAAACAGGCATAATTTGGGGGAGAAAGTATTTATTTCAGTTTTTCATATATATCTTATATAATGACAATGTGTTGACATTAGGCACATATTTGAATATACTATACTTGAATGGAGGTGTTCTGTATGGCAACAACTAATTTAAATATTCGTATAGACAAGGCAATCAAGGACCAGGCGGAGGAAATCTTCAATGAGCTTGGTCTGAATATGACAACTGCTGTAAACATGTTCCTGAGAACCGCTATCCGTGAGCATGGTATTCCTTTTGAATTAAAACTGGAAGTACCGAATGATACGACAGCCGCTGCCATTGAGGAAGGCAGAAAAATGATGAAGGATCCTTCTGCTCCGCGTTATTCCAGTATGGATGCGCTTAAGGCAGCTCTCGACATATGAAATACGACATTCAGTTTACCAATCAGTTTAAAAAGGATTTGAAGCTTGCCAAAAAGCAAAATAAAAATCTTGATAAGCTGTTTGAAGTAATTGATATTCTGGCGAATGGCGGTACGCTAGATGCAAAATACAGGGATCATGACCTTACAGGAAACTACAAAGGCACGCGTGAGTGTCACATCGAACCGGACTGGCTGCTTATTTATGAGATTTGTGGAGATGTTCTTGTTTTGATGCTTTATCGCCTTGGTTCACATTCTGAGCTGTTTAAGAAATAAGTACAAATCGGAAATTTGGAAAGGGGTGTGCTGCCATGCTGAGAAAGTTGAATTGTTTTTTAAATATCGTTATTGGTTCATCAATAGGAGTTTTCATTGGATTCGGAATTTATAAGTTCTGGCACTTTAAAACCTACCCAAATTTATATGCCATACAGTCTGCACCGTGGTACACAGAGCTGCTGTTGATGGTGCCTTGGTGGCTGTTGTGGTGGTCGTATGTATTATCCTAAAGCTGATTATTCGGAAAAATTCAAAGCCATAACTTCCAATTGAACAAAATCGCTGCGCGATGGCCTGCCAAGGCTATGGCGCAGTTTTTCTTTACACTTTAATAAAAAAACAGTGGAAACCAAGTCCTACAAGTAGTATTGTTAAATCACCACAACCAACAATCAAACAGGATCGACATCCCCACTGCCTATGAAAAGAATACCATTGAGCTGCCTTTCTGGCAAGCAGTTTTATTATGCTAATGCTCCTCCATGTAAGCAGTGTTTATACATTTACGATTTACTTTACATGAAGGATTTTATTATGTACGAAGAAATTTTTAGTCAAATTAGATCTGCTGCGAATAAACGGAATCTCAAGGATTCCACGATTCATGCATACTATACCAGTGTTGCTCATTTTTTGAACTCTCATGCCTGTGGATGCAAGCAGATCAATAATTGCAAGATCTCGTATTCCTTCACATTCATCGCGCATCAGTTCTAAGTCTTCATCGGAATACGTTTCCTTCACCGTTTTGCAGGTTTTAACCTTGTGTATCCTTCTTACTGGGCTTTTGACAACATAGTCCTCGTCTTCCAGCCAGGAGAAAAAGCTGGACAATATTCTGCGGATATTATCTACTGTGACCTTGCTGATTTTACTTTCAGTTTGATACTCATCCAGATAAATTCGCAAATCGTCAGTTGTAATCTGAACAACGTCCTTGCTGATCTTTTTCACGGCATTTCAGATCGTTGAAGGATATTACCTGATTCAAATCCGGCCACTCAGGAATAATCACATATCCGTTCAATGCCATCTTTCTGATATATGCACTCATGTTTTGAACTCCAGCTTCCTTCATTCGATTATGCAGTATCTCCACCTCTTCCGGTTTGAATTTTACATAAATTCCTTTTGAATACTCTTTCACTTTTCTTTTCCTCCATTTCTTTTCAAATTTGTAATTTTTAGAAATTATTCTTCCGGGGGCAATCGACAATTTCTAAAATTGGACAACAAAAAAGCAACCGATATTACTCGATTGCCACTCTGTTACTCTTGCGAAACTATTCCTTTTTCAAAAAATTTGTAAATATTGCCTAAATGCTTTTGTGAACTTTTTCCTTCAAAAAACATTACAAATTGATAATTGACTTTTTGAAAATTATTGTTCTCAAGTTTCTATCAAAATTAGAAAAAGCCCAAACCACAAGGGTTTGAGCTTCATTTGCGCATTCACGTTTTCTGTTTTTGGGTATAGAATCTCCGTTGTCAAATATAGAATATTTGTTCGATTTTGTCAAGTCTTAGTTCTTACTGTATATTCTTCTTTTTCTTTTCCGGCAATTCTTCCCACATACTCTCAACCAGTTCACACAAAAACTGCCGATCATCTACATTATCAACCAAAATCATTTCTTTAGCACCATTATAAGGTAGTTCCATCTCAGCATCTGGCATCAGCTCAATGCCATCGAGACCGGCTTCACCAAAAGTCTGTCATCATATATCCCACCAAAAATCCTTCCACGGTAATAAAGGATGTATTCGCCCATCATTGCCCAGCTGCTGAGTTCATCCAGTCCTGATAATTGTTCCATAACAAAATCCAAATACTCTTTTGTTGATGCCATATTATTTTCCTCCACACCCTTAGGCTCTCTTTATCGGATGCCTGATTACAGTCTTCAACTTCTCCGGCGCTACCTTCCTCGCATCGCTCAGATAAATCTCGTGGTGCATTCTCCAATCCGTTATATCCAATGTGTATCCCTGTTCTTCCATAAACCTGTGCATTGCATCTACCGTAGCAGGCTCACCGTCATACGCTCCGATATGCATACACTGTACACATAAGCCCTCCTCATAGGGAAAAAACTCAACCTTAGAAAAATCCTGTTTTTTCTTTGCCGTAGCTTTCCTGACAGCCCAGTCGAAATCTTCCCTGGTAACAAAATCCGGCAAGCGAATAACAGAGATCCACTTAAAATCTTCCTTACGAGCATAATCAATTCCGGATACTCCATCCTGCCACCAGAATCCCTCTAATGGCGGCACGACATAATCGAAATATCCATCAATCCGATGATCTTCCTTTTTGCTCATTTTAATCGTAAATGCAATTCCATACAAAAGTCCGATAGCCTGCTTGTATTCTCCGTCTGCATCATTTGGATTGCCGCTTCCCCTTACCGCTATATAGTTCATTTTCGGAACAGTTACGATAGACGGTGTGCCTTTCGGCATATAAAATTCTTTATATTCCTTCTTGTAGTCAAAAGCCATATCCTTTACACCCCTCTAAGTCCTTCTCTTCATAAGGCTTATTCCAGGAACCAATCTCTATCAGATTTCCTTCCGGATCAGCAATATAGCAGGTTCTCTGTCCCCAAGGTTCAAGTTCCGGTTCAAGCACAGATGTTGCACCATTTTCCACAGCCTTCTTGTATGCCTCGTCCACCTCTTCAAAAGTATCAACATATAGAGCTATTTCAGAATGACCATTCAGACCCTTGATATACTCATATCGCCGGTTTGTCATCTTCTCAAAATCATTCCGCCCATACAGTAAAAAAAGTGTTCCGTCTTTTACAAGATAAACATTGGAAGTATTCTCTTCTTCCTTAATTTCAAATCCGAGAACATCCTTGTAAAAACGAATCATCTTTGCCATATCATCAACAAACAACCCAAAACCGTCTAATCTCATTTTCCTAATCCTCCATAGATTTTTAATATTTCCTCTGCATTCCTGCGAATAATGTCCCGCACTTCTTCGGGCTCAAGCACCTCTACTTTTGCTCCAAATGTCATAATCCATGTCACAAGGTTTTCCATATCCGTGTAGTCTGCTGAAAAGAGCAGCCTTCCATCGTCCGTTTCTGTAAAGCAGTTCGGTCCAAATTCTTCAACTAGCCGCCACTTCATATTCGGTGTGAAAAGAGCTTTTACCTTTATCCCACCCGGAAATATCTTCTCATTTGACAAATCCGGCATTGGTACATCTCTACGCAGGAATCCACGGTCTGTTTCAACAACACAATCCATACGGTTCAGTTTGAACAGCCTGTAATCTTTACGTTCTAAACACCACCCCCATACATACCAGCTCGACCACCGGAAAACCAGATAATATGGTTCTACCCTTCGGTTGCTCTCTCCGGACGGAGCATAATACTTAAATCGTATGATGCGCCTGTTTTCTATTGCATTCTGTATTACCTCGATCTTTGGAGCAAGAGAACCCTTATACCATGAAGATAAGTCAATCAGCATAGAGTCTCTTCCACTGATGAACTCTGATGATCCGGTCTGGATTTTCTCCATCAGTTGACTGTAGTACCTGCTTCCGCTCACACTGTCAAGACTCCGCAAACCCGCAAGAATCATCTGCATATCTTTGGAACTCAAAATCATCCTGTCCATACGATATCCATCCATAATACTGATGCCACCGCCAGTACCCTGTGCAGTTTTTATAGGAATACCTGCTTTACAAAGGTCTTCAATATCCCGATTTATTGTCCTTCGAGATACCTCAAATCTTTCTGCCAGTTCAGGAGCCGTTGTCTTTTCTTCCTGCAGTAAGATTGACAATATACCGATAAGTCTATCTATTTTCATCGTTTCTTACACTCCATATATATCATACCCAATTCAACATGACAACTATATGTCATGTTTATTATATCCGCGAAAATTTTTTCTGTAAACAAAAAGCCTACGAACATCAGGTTTTATTCCCAATGTCCGAAGGCTCAATAACATTAGTTGAATTTTCTCAATCCGATAAGCCAAATTAGCCTATGATTCACTTGGAATCATCTGAAAATACTTCAACGCCTCTTCAATCGCTATTTCTTTTTCTTTTGGACATTCCGGCTGTCCGCCCTTCTCAGATTTTGACTTATTATTGTTCTCTCTTTCTATAATTCCACACTTTCTCTTTACCTGTGCAATATACAGATTAGATACCTTCATCCCATCATTATGTTCTGCCACATACTTCTTTATCTCCTCATAAGTCGCCTTGCTCTCCGCAGCTGTCAAATCCATCTCATCCATATCAAGTTTCACATTCACATGATGCTTCGCTTCGTGGAGTTTGGACAATAAACATACCGTCTCCACATACGTTGAGACGTCTGAACTGCTCTCTTTTTTACCTCATCGGTTTGTGGAAACATGTCCAGCGCCTCATCGGTTTGCGGGAACTTATCAATGGTTACCGCCTCTGCTTTGCATCAACAGTCGAGTAGACTAAGACCTCTCAATCTTAGCCCCTCACAGATCCGTACGTGCGGCTTTCCCGCATACGGCTCCTCATAGTAACATTCGCTTCAATATAAACAATAGTACGTTTTAGGTTTTGCTAA
>ENA-OQJH01001261-OQJH01001261.1-human-gut-metagenome-genome-assembly--contig:-NODE-1261-length-11007-cov-1.778768_pt1 | contig 11007 bp, 11 predicted proteins | sample MGYA00242597_ERZ504763 | MGnify/ENA primary metagenome ERZ504763 (study PRJEB26092, sample SAMD00036359) | human gut metagenome | host: Homo sapiens | study: EMG produced TPA metagenomics assembly of... | reverse complement strand
ACTGTCTCGGTTCTGTTATAATAGAATGCATGTGGCACTTCGTCATATAGAGGATTTTGTTGCGTGCGAAAGAGACGTTGGCATCCACATTATAGGTGAAATCCTTTCCGATCTTATCGCGCCAGCCGAGAGAAACTTCGTAACCGTGGTTGTCTACCTTACCAATGTTCAGGTTAGGCAGTGCAGTTGCATGATGCTTGGGGTCGATTCCGGAGAGATCAGAATACCTGTGCGGTGTTCGATAAAGTAGTCGAAGGTAGCGGACAGGCGGCTGTTGAAGAACTTAAGATCAATACCGTAGTTCTGCTTGTCGGCTGTTTCCCAGGTTACTGCCGGGTTACCCATACGTGAGATGGCTGCTGCCGATTGGGAAATCGGATTGTCCACACCGAAGCTGTAACTGCCCGATGATCCCCATACGGCAGGCATGTACATAAAGCGTGAGTCTACTCCCTTGTCGTTACCTACACGTCCCCAGGATGCTCTGAGTTTTAGGTAGTCTACGATTTTCTGGTTTTCCATAAACTTCTCGGCAGTTGCGATCCATCCGGCAGAGAAGGAAGGGAATACACCGAAACGTGTGCTGCCCGGAGCAAAGTTCTCCGAACCGTTGTAGCCGACGTTTACGTCGAGCAGATATTTACTTTGATAGGCGTAAGTAGCACGTCCTACCAATCCTACGTAGTTACGGGGCAGATAAGTGTAGCTGTCCGGATAATAGTTACGCGACTGATTGTAAAGGAACAGACCAGATATTCTGTGGTCGCCGAATGTACGGTCATAGTTGATACGTCCTTCCAGATACCAGTTCTGTCCGCGTCCGCTGCTTTCCGAGTAAGTGAGCGGAGTATCGCTGCCGCTGGGTACATAGATAAGTGATTTATCGTAGTCGGGATCGGTCTGTGACATCGTACCGTTGGTGTCAAAGTATGATTTGTAGTACACAGTCTGCGCTTCGATGGCGCCTCCCGTACGTACTTTTTCCAGTTTGAATTTATTGTCGTAAGCACCTTTCACGGAAACGCTCAGTCCCGGAGTGATAAAGTCCAGTTTCTGTGTGATGTCCAAATCCAGATTCAATGTCGTGTCATACGTTTGATTGTAACCTTGTCCGTAGAATACGAACATACCGTCACGCATCACTTCTCCCAGCGGAACCATATCTTTAGGAATCAGTGTACGTACTCCGTTGATAAATCCCGGTCCGGCAAACGGATGTGACCAGATCTGTGCGATTACCCAAGGATTCTGGTCTTCACCTGTGCCCGAAACGACGCTGCGCGGTTCCTGTATCTTGCCTAAAACACCACCGACACCGAGTTTCATCGAAGTGGTCTTGGTCAGATTGGCATCGATATTGGCGCGGTAGTTATAGCGGTTGTAACGATAGTTATTGTCGTACATTTGTCCGGGAAGTTCTTTCAGAAGTCCGTTCTGATAAGTATAACCTACTGAGATGAAGTATCGTACATTATCGCTACCGCCGGAGATATTTAGGTTGTTCTGGCTTTGTAAGATAGATATTATTAAAAATATACTTCTTCCAGTCCATACTGGGATACATGATGGGGTCTGAGCCGGTGCGATAGCTTCTACCTGTTCCGGAGTGAAGTATAACTTAGGATTCGTAACGTGGTCCATCTCCTGCTTCATATTCCAGAAGCGTGCAAACTCGTAACTTCCGGTCTGCTCTACCAGTGAGATGGGTTGTTGCAGACCCAGTTTGGTGCTGGCGGAAATCTGCGTTTTGCCTGCTTTACCTCTTCGGGTGGTGATCAATACAACGCCATTAGCACCTCTTACTCCGAATACAGCGGTGGAAGAGGCGTCTTTCAATACTGAAATACTTTCGATTTCGTTCGGGTCGATTTGTGAAAACTCACGTTCTATTCCGTCTACTAAAACCAAGGGCTTGGATTGTGAATCATTTAATGAACCGACGCCACGTACGTAGATGGCAGCAGCATCTTTACCAGGCTGTCCGGTAGTCTGTACGGAAGATACACCCGGCAATGCTCCTGCGAGGAGGTTCGTGATACTTGTTGCCGGAGATTTGATCAACTCTTTGTTGTCAATGGAGGAGACGGCACTGGTAAGCATGCGCTTGTCCTGATTACCGTAGGCGATAGCTACAACTTCCACTTCACCGAGGTTCTGTGCATCTTCTTTTAAGGAAACATTGATGATTGTCCTGTCTCCGACCACGATCTCCTGGGTTACATACCCGATAAAGGAAATGTTCAATACGGATTTTTTGCTTGGGGCAACGATCGTAAAGTTACCGTCAAAGTCTGTGATTGTCCCAATGCTCGTGCCTTTCACAGTCACATTAGCTCCGGGAACGCCTTCTTTGAGTGTTTCATCCGTTACTCTACCCTTAATTGTGATACCTTCCGGGGGCAAGGCATACATCAACGGTATGAATAAAAGAAACGTAACAAGAAAGCAGAATCTTAAATTGAGCGCGTTTCTCATACTGTTTAATTTGATAGGTTAATAATATATTTAGTTTATAGTTAGGTCAACCGGGTTGGGGTGACTTTTATTCTCTTTATTTTCTCTTCAGTTTCTAAATATATCCTTGTGCTTATGTGCAATAAGGTTAACTTCATTTATCTTTTAATGATGATGCAAAATTAGGGGCGATGTGAAAAATGAACGTGCAATATTCACCAAATTAGGTGCACAAATAGCTAGAAACACTATCTGTAACAAATGGGTAGACCTTGATACAAAATTATAGACGGGATGGAAAAGGAGGCTTTGTAAGGAACAATGAAAAAGCCCATCCTGTTATATTGCACATAGGCAATAACAGGATGGGCATCTGATTGGTGCTTCTCTCTGGAGAATATGTCTTGTCTAGAAGCTGAAGCTTAATCCTCCCAGGAAGTTAAGACCTTCTGTAGGATAGCCCAGATAATACTGGTATTTCTTATTGAGGATATTATTAATCCGGGCATACACGGATACTCCTTTGAACACATTATAGCTGGCTCCGGCATGCAGGTCGCTGACAGCTGCGGCTTTAATGCTTCTACCTTTGTGCGTCCGATATAATCGTAACCGAGATTGATATTCAGTCCTGTGATCGGGCGGAAGTCTGCGCTGAAATTAATCTCGCAGGCAGGCTTCATATACAGGCTGTATTTTTCTTTCGCATCCCAGTTACGGTAAGTTCCAGCAGCGGACAATGCAATGAGGTCTTTATATTCATAGCTGATCTTCATACCGGCGTAGAAGTTGTTGGCATTGCTGAATTCCAGATTCAGATATTGATGTGCTGTGACCGGAGACGGAGTGTTCTCTCCCTGACCATCACCATGGGGAAGTGAGGGATTGTTGTTGTAATCCATTTCCTCCTGCACCTCAAAGAAATCGTCTTTCAAATCCTGATAACCGCCATACAGATTGATCCATAATCCGGGATAAGGACTCGCTTTAAATCCTATCGCCGCATTCAGCTGTTCGTATGTATCAAGAATAGGGCCTGCCGGCAAGGCATAAGGACAGATTGTTTCCAGTCTGCGGAAATCGTTGACCAGCTTGCCTCCGGTAGCTTGTGCATAAAGTACGTAGCTGTCGGAGAAGATATACTGTGCTGTTACATCCGGAGAAACGCGGAATGATTTACCGCTGCCGAATGAGAGATCCACATTGGCTCCTGCACGCAGGTTCCAGCTGTCGCTGCTGAGTTTATAATACGGATTCAGTGCCAGAGCGGTACGGTTCTCGTATACCTGGAGGTCGTCAGCAAGCTTCAGGTCTTTGTTGTAGATGAGATTACGCATGTCCAGTCCGATGTTGATGCTCTGTTCGTCGCTGATAGCGCCGCTGATCAATCCTTTGGTATGCACTTGTGTTTCTCCGACTTTGTCATTGAAAAAGAAAGTGTTATTGTTCTGACGGTTGTACATCATCAGATTGGTTTCCGCTTCGAACTGTATGGGATAATTTTCATCTGTCGATTTTACTCCCAGATGGAAGTCTCCTGAAGTAAACTTCTGCTTGCCGGGCTGAACCGGAGAAAGGTTGAAATTGCTGAGTCCGAAATTAGCGGCGATGTTGAAATCCACCTTATTGAACTGGTGGATATAATCGATATTCGCACGGGTACGGTAATAATAAGCATTCCATTTCGTGTCTGTTTCCGGCATAGTCAGTTTGCCATCCATCCCATCCATCTGAAAGCGGACGTTCAGCTTGTCCCTGTCCGACAGACGGAACAGGTAATTGGCAAGGAGATCCAGATTACCGTAGTTTCCATATCCGGCGCGTATATATCCGGGCTTGCTGCCGGGCTGCACTTCCGTTCCTACATAGGGACGCATCAGGTCGGCAGGAATGGAGGTAGCCGGGAAGAAAGTAGTGGCATATTCCACTTCCTTTTTGCTGACGGTAGGTTCTTCCACTTTGGGTAGCACATTCACTTTGGAAGCATCCAGAATGTCCGGATTATATTCCTGTTCTACGACGACCGTGCGGTTCATGGTCGTATCTTTCGACTGAGTATTCTGTGCCTGAAGGTTGAACGGCATCAGAAATGCCAGTGTAAAGCCTCCTGCTATATAAAGAGTTCGTTTCATACTTTTCATCTTTACTTGTTTAGTTTCTTTAGTCTGTCTTCAATCATGCTCTCGATATCGTCATTGCCCTGGTAGTTCTGTTGCAGGCTCAGCAGATACTGGCGTGCGTCGAGGTCTTTACCCATAGCGACATATACGTCCGACAGGAGGACAAAGCTGCGTGCCAGCCAATAAGCGTGTGGCGTACTCTGTTCGATGTAGTTGAGCAGCTCTTTTTCTGCCGCCGCATATTCTTGGGCATCGTAAAGTGCTTGGGCAACCTGGTATTTAGCTTCGGCACCATAAGAATTACGGGTATCCTTGGCCAGTTCGCGGAAATCATCCAATGCTTTCTTGTCCGCTTTCTGATTCTTATAAGCTTTTGCGCGATAATAAAGAGCTTCGTTTTTTAGTTCCGGACTAAGCTTGGCTTCAGCCAGCACCTCGGTTGCTGCATGAATTGTTTCCACATCGTCTCTCAGCAGGAAGGCACAGCGCAGGATGCCGGTTTCGGCAAGCTGGCGGCGTTCTACATTGGTCGCTTTTCTTTCAGCATCTTGTAGCTTGCCAGAGCTTCCGCCATCTGTTGTTGGTTGAACTGTACTTCCGCACGCATGATCAGCGCTTCTTCTGCAAATGGATTATTCGGATATTCAAGCAATTTTCCGGAGTGGAGGAGCACCATATCATAATTCTTCTGCTCATTTCCAATCTGGCAGAGATAATAATGTGCATTCAGGCTAAATGCTCCTTCCGGGAAGGTTTGCAGATATTTATTAAGGCTGCTCTTGGCTTCTTCTGTTCTGCCACGTGCATAAATCTTTTCGGCAGCCGCATAAGTAAGCGAATCCTGTTCGCTGGCGTCAAAGCGGATGTGTCCCGGCATCGCATTGGCTAAAGCCGCAAATTCATCGATACGGTTCAAGTCTACATAGATAGATTTCATATCGCGCATTGCCAGGCGGGCTTCTTCGCTGCCCGGATATTTCTCAATCACTTGTTTGTACGCATTGATTGCCTGGTCGAAATTGCCGTTCTGATAATACAGCAAACCGATTTCAGCCGCAGCTTTCCGGCTGACGGGGCTTTCGGGATATTTCTCCAGCAATTCCTTGAAAGAAGTAATAGCCTGACCGTTGTTATCCATCAGTACATAAGAACGTCCTTTCTCGTAAATAGCATTCACTGCGTATGGAGAAGAAGGATATTTGCCGACCAGTCTGTTCAGAAGAGTGATTTTGCCGGTATAGTCTTTCTGTAAACCGGATACCAGTGCCAGCTGATAGAAGGAGTAATCGCCGGAAGGAGTATTCATTTGTTCGGCTTGCGAGTAGTAGTGCTTGGCTTCTTCAAAGTTGCGTACATTCAGATGACAGTCTCCGATACGGTTGTAGGCATCTGCAAGCGCTGTTCTGTTTTCGCCTTTTTCCAGTTGGATATACTTTTGGAAGTAATTGCTTGCCTGTGTATAGTCCTTGCGGTGGAAAGCAATGTATCCTAGGTTGTAGTTGGCGAGCGCATACATTTCATTATTGGGCTGCGTGGTCAGTTGCAGATAAGCGTTGAAATCGCGGGCGGCTTCCATCATCCGGTTGAGGCGGTAGTAAGATTCTCCGCACCAGTAATAAGCGTCCGCCTTTGTCTGGCGGTTGTACTGCCCGATGGCGATGGACTGGTTCAGATATTGGAGAGCCTGTTCGAAATTGGCATTGGCAAATGACTGTGTACCCAGTTGGAAGAGAATCTTTTGTTTGGCTTCCATGATCTGTGCACTCGGCTTGGCGATCCGTTCGATTGACTTAAAGCAGCTTCGTAGCTGCGGGTATTCATATAACTTCTACCAGATAGTTGCTTACTTTCTCGGCATACGGAGAAGTCGGGAATTCATTGAGGAATTTTTCAAAAGCAGTAACCGATTCACCGAAAGCGGAGTAGGACGTTTCGTGCAGGCAAAGTGCGTAGTTGTAAGCGGCCTGTTCCTTAATCTGCAGGTTGGCGTTGGAGGCGGCTGCCTGTTCGAAAGCCATACGTGCCTTGTTCTTTTCTGCCAGTTGCAGGTAAGAGAGTCCCATGTGCAGGTAAGCATTCTGGTCAGTGCGTCGTTGGCGGTCGTCACTTGTCCCAGCATTTCGGCTGCTTTGGAGTAGACTTTTGTCTGGTAATAGGAGAGTCCCAGCATATAAAGTGCATCCCGGCGGGGAGCGGAATGATCTCTGTCCAGATAGCCGGTGAATGCTTCCACTGCCTGGTGATATTGTCCGAAATGGTAGTAAGCGTCTCCCAGAATGCGGTACATCTCGCAGCGTGCTCGTTGTTTGGATAGGCCGACAGGTAGTTTTGTGCTACAATCTGCGCCTTATCATAGTTCTTTTTGATAGCATAGATTTCTGCTATGTAGTAAGGTACGAGTTCTTTGTACTTCGGGTCGTCCTGCAAAGGAAGGAAGTCTTTCAACGCTTCATCATAACGCTTCTGAGTGTAGCGGATATAAGCGAGATAGTAACTACAGTCCTTTGCATATTTGGGGCTGCTGGCACGTAACGTTTCGAACCAGATGGCGGCTTCTTTCAGATTATCAGTCTTCATGTAGCAGGTTGCCAGTTGGTAGGTGCGGTCGTCGCGCTCTTCATTTCCCAGCAGATCGAGCCGTGTAGAATTGAAGAGTGCCAGGGCTCATCATATTTCCCTTCGTAGAAGTAGCAGGAAGCCAGCAGCGAATAGATTCGGTTGGCGTAGGGAGTATCCGGATAACGGTCGAGGTACTTGCGCAGTAACTCGATGCGGTTTTTGTCTTTCAGTTCATAAGCTGAACTGACTAACATATATTCTGCGTCCTGAAGGAGACTTGCTGTTGGCTTTTGCTTTACAAATGCTTTCAATGCAGGTATGGCGGCTGCATAATTTTTTTCCTGGAAAGCTCTTTCCCTTCTTTATAAAGGTTGACAGGAGAGGTTATCTTTTCGCTTGTCTGTGCGGAGATGGCAATTGGTGCACAACACAACAAGGTGCAGATAATTCGTGATATTCTTTTCTTCATAATCTAGTGTTTTGACAAAAATACGACTATATCTTCCAACGAAAACCCTTTGAAAGTTATTTTATAATCATTTAAATCTTTATGTAAATTATCTCTCATCCATTTTGAATCCGAAATACTTATTCTTTTGGGACTCTTTTTCATCTTCCTGATGAGAGTAATTAAGTCTGATGTTGAATTTCATGTGATTGTTGGTTTATAATTAATGGCGGTTACAAAGATAATACGAATCTTAGTATTTTCCTCATTTAAAACGTTTTCTGATACCCAAAAGTTTAGTGCCCCCTTTAGTTAACTGTGTTGAGCCAGAAACTGTACAAGTCCCCGCCGAATGGAATCCAGCCCGAAATCTTCCGGATGTATATCCGATAATGGCAAAAAGAAAGAATCTGCACGTCATCCATTGCCGAGAAATGGCTCATGTCTTTTACGGTACAGAGAAAGAACATATCGAGCGTATGAACGGGAAAGACCGGAATAGATATAAATGTTCGGCAGGGAGAACTGATAGGTCGCTTTTTCTACCTTCAATCCTGTTTCCTCCCATACTTCCCTGCCTTACCCCTTCTTCTCCCGTTTCGTTCATGTCGATAAATCCTCCGGGAAGGTCGAGTGTCCCTTTGGCCGGTTCTTTGGCACGGCGGCAGACCAGCAGTTCCTTCTTTTCATTCAGAATCAGTGCCACGGTTGCGGAAGACGGATTGAAATAATAAACAAAGCCGCAGTCTGTGCATTTCTTAGACTTCTCGTTGTTTACTTCGAAGTGCGGAGAACCGCATTCGGGGCAGTACAGGAATTGGGCAAGAGGATGGTTCATCATAACTGATTTTATATAATAGATTGTTTGCCGACAAAAATATAAAATCTTTTCTTCAGATATGGAATAATGTGATTACAAAATGCTAAATACCCCGTCTTATTAGTATCATTAATAACAATCATATACAAATTAAAAGAATCAGACTATGAATAACAAAATGAATATTCCTTTATCAGGAATTATTCCTCCGTTGGTAACTCCCTTGCTGGACGATGATGTGCTGGATGTGGAAGGTTTGCAAAGATTGATCGAACATCTGATAGCAGGGGGAGTACATGCTCTTTTTGTGTTGGGAACTACTGGCGAGTCACAGAGCCTCAGCTATAAATTGAGGGTAGAAATGATTAAGAATACCTGCCGTATAGCGAAAGGACGGTTGCCGGTATTGGTATGTATTTCCGATACTTCGATTGTGGAGAGTGTGAACCTTGCCTGCCTTGCGGCAGATCATGGAGCCGATGCCGTCGTTTCTGCTCCTCCTTACTACTTGCGACAGGTCAGCCCGAACTGATCGAGTTTTATGAGCATCTGCTGCCTCAGTTGCCGTTACCATTATTCTTGTATAATATGCCGACTCATACAAAGGTAAGCTTTGCACCGGCTACGATTCAGCGGATAGCGGAGAATCCCGGCGTAATCGGTTTTAAAGACAGTTCGGCAAATACGGTTTATTTCCAGTCGGTGATGTATGCCATGAAAGATAATCCGGATTTCTCGATGCTGGTGGGACCGGAAGAAATTATGGCGGAATCCGTACTGCTGGGGGCTCATGGCGGCGTAAACGGTGGTGCGAATATGTTCCCCGAATTGTATGTGAGCTTATACAACGCCGCGAAGAATGCAGATATGGAAGAAGTGAGACGTTGCAGGAAAAAGTAATGCAAATCAGTGCTACGATATATACGGTAGGGCAACATGGGTCCAGTTACCTGAAAGGTCTGAAATGTGCTCTCAGTCTACTCGGAATATGCAGCGATTATGTGGCTGCGCCTTTCCATAAGTTCGAACAACGGGAAAGAGGAAAAATATGGAAAGCGCTTCAAAATCTGGGAGTTGATGTAGTGCTCAGGTAATTAATCAAGAAAAAATGAACGGCTATGTCTATTCTCGACATTATTATCTTTTTATTCTTCACGGGGGGAGTTGTTGTCTTCGGCTGCTCTTTCTTCAACAAGAAACGTTCGTCGGAGGAATTTACTTCGGCAGGACGTTCCCTTCCGGGTTGGGTTGTGGGAATGTCTATTTTCGCAACGTATGTAAGTAGTATCAGTTATCTGGCTTATCCGGGCAAGGCCTATATGTCCGATTGGAATGCTTTTGTATTCAGCTTGTCCATTCCGATAGCCTCGTATTTTGCTGCTAAATACTTTGTACCCTTTTATCGTTCTATCGGAAGCGTATCGGCTTACAGCTTTCTCGAAGAACGCTTTGGACCCTGGGCGCGTGTGTATGCGTCATCGTGTTATCTTTTGACGCAGGTTGCCGGATGGGTTCTATTCTGTATCTGCTCGCATTGCCTATGAATGCCCTGCTGGGATGGGATATCAAGATGATTATCGCAGTAACCAGCGTTGCCATTATTGCCTATTCAATGTTGGGTGGTCTGAAAGCTGTGATATGGACGGAGGCGATTCAGGGATTTATTCTGATTGGTGGTGCGATAGCCTGCCTTTGTGTGCTGATGTTTAAAATGCCCGAAAGGCCTGCGCAGGTATTTCAGATAGCCATTACTGACCAGAAATTCAGTTTGGGAAGTTTCGGCAGCAGTCTGACCGAGTCTACTTTCTGGGTATGCCTTATTTACGGTATATTTATCAATCTACAGAATTATGGTATTGATCAGAACTACGTACAGCGTTATTTGACGGCAAAGAGTGATAAACAGGCTAAGTTCTCCGCTCTCTTCGGAGGTTATTTGTTTATTCCGGTTTCTGCAGTGTTCTTTATGATAGGTACGGCATTGTATGCATATTACAAGACGTTTCCGGAACTGCTTCCGGCAGGGGTCGAGGGGGACGCGGTCTTTCCCTATTTTATTGTACATGCGCTTCCGACCGGACTTACCGGATTATTGATTGCCTCCATTTTCGCGGCGGGAATGAGTACGGTGGCTACAAGCATTACAAGTTCGGCTACTATCATTCTGACGGACTATTATGCCCGTTATATAAATAAGAGACCGACAGAAAAACAATCGGTGAGAGCCTTGTATGTTTCGAATGTACTGATCGGAATAATCGGTATTTTCGTAGCGCTGGCATTTCTGAACGTAGAGAGTGGCGCTGGATGCCTGGTGGGCTTTGTCCTCCATCTTCAGCGGTGGTATGGCTGGGACTCTTCCTGCTGGGTATATTTCAAAGAAGGCGCGGAATGTTGACGCCGTTTTGGGAGTGATCTGTGGCATTATCGTTGTCGTCTGGATGAGCTTGTCTCCTATCTTCTTTAAAGATGGTTTTATGAGCGAATATGCAAGCCCGTTTCATGCTAACCTGACTATTGTCTTCGGAACCATTGTTATCTTTTTGGCAGGCTTTCTCAGTATGCGTTTACTGAAAACAAAGAAGTAGAAGAAGGCAGCTTCACTG
>ENA-OQJH01001260-OQJH01001260.1-human-gut-metagenome-genome-assembly--contig:-NODE-1260-length-11012-cov-1.393661_pt1 | contig 11012 bp, 17 predicted proteins | sample MGYA00242597_ERZ504763 | MGnify/ENA primary metagenome ERZ504763 (study PRJEB26092, sample SAMD00036359) | human gut metagenome | host: Homo sapiens | study: EMG produced TPA metagenomics assembly of... | reverse complement strand
ATTAAGAGCAACTTAAAAAATACACTGTAAAAACAAATAAAACAAAAACAGAAAAATAAAGATTAATAAAATAAAATTGCACAAAAACTATTTGACATATATCATTGGCAATGCTATAATTCATTTAACAACATTATTAATAATATTAGAGATAATATTAAAAAAGGAGGAAGATATATGAAGAAGAGAGCAATGGTGATGGCAGTGGCAGCTATGATGCAGCCGGAGCACTGACGCATGCGGAGGCGGTTCCAAGGATACCGCAGGTACAGCTGACACAAAAGCCGCTGAAGAGACCAAGGCAGAGGAAAAGAGCGAGGAGACCAGTGCAGAAGCATCTGGCGAGAAGCAGGTATTCCCGGCTGGTACAGTAACTGTATATGCAATGGGTAACCCGCAGTACAGACAGCAGTGGTTTGAGACCTGGCTGGACAACCACAGAGACATCGCTCCGGATGTTAAGATCGAGTTTGTACAGACCAAGGGTACTGCTGATATCCGTGAGAAGATCACAATGACCGCACTTTCCGGTGCTACCGATGACCTTCCGGATGCAGCTATGTTAGACCCTGTTACCATCCAGGACCTTGCAAAGGCAGGATTATTAAAGGATGAGACAGAGTACCTGACCCCACTTATTGACAAGATGGTAGATGGTGCAACTACAGATGCAACCATCAGCGGTCACATCTATGCACTGCCTGACTCTGTAAGACCTCAGGTTCTGTTCTACAACAAAGCTATTTTCGATGAGTATGGCATTGATCCAGAAATGATGAAGACTATGGACGGCTATATCGAAGCTGGACGCAGTTAAAGGAAAAGAGCAACGGAGAAGTTTACTTATCTTATATCGATCCTACCAGCAAGACCTGGAGATACTGGGGACGTCGTGGTTTAATGCCATCTGCAGGTGCTAAGATCTGGGATGAGAACGGTGAAGTTGTGATCGGTTCTGACGAAGGAACCAAGAAAGCTTTAGGCGCTCTTGATACTATGAATACAGAAGGACTTCTGTTAAAGACCACCATCATGGAGCCGGCTCTGTATGATGCAATCAACAAAAAGCAGGTTGCTACTTTCTGCATCGGCGCTTCTGGGATGAGTTCATGCGTAAGAACTGTGAAGCTACCAAGGGTGACTGGAGAGTTATGTCCGCACCTGAATTTGAGGGTGTAAACAAGGCAGGTGCTCCTGTTTCCCAGTACATGGGTATCATTGAAAAAGGTGACAATCCTTATTCCGAACTGTTCCGTATGATGTGGTATGATTTCACCTTTGACGGAGCTGCAAAAGAAGAGTGGGTTAAGTCCATGGAAGAGCAGAATGCTCCTTATTCCAACCCTGTTTCCAAGGAACTGTTACAGTCTGACTTCTGGAAAGAACCATCCGATTTCTACGGCGGAATGTCCTTCCGTGAAATGGAAGGTAAGTGCCTGGAGAATGGCGCAGAGAACCTGGTTGTAACTCCTCAGGATGCTGAAGCAGATGAGATCATTTCTGCAGAGTTAGAGAACTATGTTGCAGGCAACCAGACCATGGATGAAGCAATTGCAAACATGGACAAGAACTTAAAGGCTAAGATCGGAAAAGCCGAGATCGTTAAATAATCTATTTATAAACAGCCAGGCGGTTTACTGACAGAAGACCGCCTGGCGTAACTAAAGGAGGAGGTAGAACATGCTTAAGGCACTGAAAAAGTATAAAGCTCCCTATCTGTTTATTCTGCCCTTTTTATCCTGTTTTTCGTATTCCAGCTGGTTCCTACCATATGGACATTCTACATCAGTTTTACTGACTGGAAGGGAATTGGGGATCCGGAATTTTCCGGTCTGGGCAATTACAAGAAAATGATGGTTGACAACATGTTCTGGGAGTCACTTGGAAATACAGTTGTCTATTGGCTGACAGGCCTCGTCTTTATTTTATTCTGTGCACTGTTGATTGCATGTCTGTTAAACAGCCGTTTTTTAAAGAGCAACAGCGCAAGAGCATTTTTCAAAACAGCTACATTCCTGCCAAATATCTGTGCAGCCATCGCTATGGGACTTATTTTCCGTATGCTGTTTGATGAAATGTAGGTCTGTTTAATGAACTGCTTACCATATTTGGTGGCAGTAAGATCCCGTGGCTTACAAGTACCACGTATTCCAAGATCCCTGTTATCATCCTGAATGTGTGGAGATATACACCATGGTTTACCATGATCCTGTTATCCGGTCTTTGAACATTTCAAAAGATTACTATGAGGCAGCAACTGTAGATGGAGCAACCGGACTTCAGCAGTTCTGGTACATCACACTGCCATCTTTAAAGAATATTTTATTCTTCTGTTCCGTGACTCTGACTGTAGATATGTGGAAACTGTTCAATGAGTCCTATATCCTGCCAGGTCCTGGTACATCCAATACATCCCTGTTCCAGTACATGTATGAGTCTGGTTTCAATGTATTTAACATGGGATATGCATCTGCTATTGGCGTAGTACTGATCCTGATCCTGATCGTTATATCTGTGATCCAGTTTATCGTGCGTCATAAGCAGGGAGAAATTTAGGAAAGGAGAACCGACATGAACCATAAAAAAGCAATGTCTTCCGCGATCACATATGGGGTACTGGTGCTGATCACTATTGTATGTCTGTTCCCTATTGTATGGATGTGCCTGATCTCTATCAAAGACACTTCTGAAAGCATTACCGGCTTTAACTCAATTCTTGTAACTCATCCTACACTGGGCAATTTCAAACGTCTGTTTGAGATGATCCCTGTAGGCCAGAATACATTTAACAGTGTATTTACCACCATTATGGGTACTGTAACTTCCCTGTTTTTCTGTGCACTGGCAGGTTTTGCTTTTGCAAAGTATAAATTCCCGGGAAAGACAGTTTTATTCTATTTTGTAATTGCTACCATGCTGGTACCGCCGGAAGTTGGTTCTGTACCACTGTTCATCATCATGAAAAAAAGTGGGACTGATCAACAGCCTCTGGTCTTTAGTTATCCCAAGAATTGCAACAGCAGTTGGTATCTTCTACATGAACCAGTATATCACCGATGTTCCGGATGAACTGGTAGAAGCAGCCAGAATTGACGCTGTACGGATTTGGTATCTTTATGAAGATCATCCTTCCAGTTATCAAGCCGGCTATGGCTTCCTGGGGTGCGATCACACTGATCGCAAGATGGAATGACTTCTTCTGGCCATTACTTTACTTAAGAAAACAGGCAAAATACACATTGATGGTAACCATTTCCTTACTGCCAGTCAGTGAAGGTTTGTCTACACCATGGCCTGTTATCCTTGCAGGTACCACATTAGTTATCATCCTATCATTATACTGTATCTGATCCTGGAACGTTTCCAGAAAGCAGGTATGATGGAAGGTGCTGTAAAGGGCTAAATAATGAAAATGACCGATCTTTATTAAAGGGTTCGGAGAAAATAAGAACAGAATGCCGTGTTTCAGGTGTATGGAGAACGCCTGGAACATGGCATTTTTGTGTTTAGGGAGAACATTTGTTTTCGTGCCTGCTTGCAGGATAGGTACAGGGATGTTATAATGACTCCAGAGAAAAAAAAGGCGGTAATAATATGAGCATTTATGATACATTAAATCCAAAACAAAAAGAGCAGTCTTACATACAGCGGCCCTCTTCTTATACTGGCAGGCGCGGTCCGGAAAGACAAGGGTCCTGACCCACAGGATCGCTTATCTGATCGATGAATGTGGGGTAAATCCATGGAACATCATGCGATCACTTTTACCAATAAAGCAGCCGGGGAAATGCGGGAACGTGTGGATGACCTGGTTGGCTTTGGGGCAGAGAGTATATGGGTCAGCACCTTCCATTCTTCCTGTGTGCGCATCCTGCGCCGTCATATTGAAGTCTGGGCTATACCACCAGTTTTCCATTTATGACAGTGATGACCAGAAGACCCTGATGCGTCAGGTGTTTAAGGCAATGAATGTTGATACCAAACAGTTTAAAGAACGGTCTGTCCTGGCAGCTATTTCTTCTGCAAAGGACAAGCTGATCACTCCGGAAGAGTTTCTGTTAAATGCAGGAGCGGATTTCAGGGAAAAGAAGACAGGGGAGATCTATAAAGAATACCAGAAGCAGCTGCGCAAAAATAATGCCCTGGACTTTGATGACCTGATCGTTAAGACTGTAGAACTGTTCCAGAATAACCCGCAGGTACTGGACTATTACCAGGAACGTTTTAAATATATCATGGTAGACGAGTACCAGGATACCAATATGGCCCAGTTTAAGCTGGTAAGCCTCCTGGCTTCCAAGTACCGCAATCTCTGTGTAGTGGGTGATGATGACCAGTCTATTTACCGGTTCAGAGGTGCGGATATCCAGAATATCTTAAGTTTTGAACATACATTCCCAGGCACAAAGGTGATCAAACTGGAGCAGAATTACCGTTCTACCCAGAATATTCTGGATGCGGCAAATGGAGTGATCCGTCATAACTTCGGGCGAAAGGATAAGACTCTGTGGACAGCCAACGGTGAAGGAGACAAGATCTTATTTAAGCAGTTTGATACAGCAAGGGATGAGGCGGATTTTGTAGCCCGCCAGATCCGTGACAGTTCATATTCCTATCAGGATCAGGCAGTGCTTTACAGGACCAATGCACAGTCACGCTGATAGAAGAGCGGTGTATTTTCTATAATATCCCTTACAGACTGGTAGGTGGAGTCAACTTCTATCAGAGAAAAGAAATCAAGGATGTACTGGCGTATTTAAAGACTATTGCAAATGGAGTGGATGACCTTTCCGTGATCCGTATCATCAATGTGCCGAAACGGGGGATCGGCGCCACTACCATTGGAAGGGTGACTGCCTTTGCGTCAGAACATGGAATGAGCTTTTATGATACTTTAAAAGAGGCAAAACAGATCCCGGGTATCGGTAAGGCGGCAGAAAAGATCAGCCGTTTTATTGCCAGATGGAAGCCTTCCGGGCGATGGCACATTCAGAAGAGTACTCTATTAAAGATCTGATCGATCATATTCTGGAAGATACGGGTTATGAAGAGGAACTTCAGGAAGAGGGCGAGATCGAGGCCCAGACCCGTCTGGAAAATATTGAGGAATTGATCAACAAAGCAGCTGCCTACGAAGAAGACAGTGAACATCCTACACTGGATGAATTTTTGGAGCAGGTGGCGCTGGTTGCGGACATTGACAATGTAGATGACTCGGAAGACAGGGTAACCTTAATGACCCTCACAGTGCCAAGGGCCTGGAATTTCCAAAGGTCTATTTAGTAGGTATGGAGGACGGGCTTTTCCCGGGAATGATGTCCATTATGTCTGGTGATAAGACAGAAATGGAAGAAGAGCGCAGGCTTTGTTATGTAGGTATCACCCGGGCAAAGAAGGAACTGGTGCTCACAGCAGCCAGACAGCGCATGGTAAACGGAGAGACCAGATGGTCCAAGCCAAGCCGCTTTATTAATGAGATCCCGCCGGAACTTTTAGATACGGATAAATTGCAGCCGGTCCTTGGAAAAGGAAAGCAGGATGACTTTGACGAGTCAGGACTTCCATGGAACCAGGGCACTAAAAGCGGTGTCAGCCGGTTTGGAATGGGATATAATGCCTATGCTTCTAAAACAGCATCACCAACGGGAAGCAGTAAAAGTTCTGGAATGGGCGGTTTTGGCAGCAGCATGCAAAGCTTAGAGCCAAAGAAAAAGCCGGGCTTTGGAAAGACATTTACAGTCCAGAAAGCAGCATCCCTTGACTACAAAGAAGGGGACCGTGTAAAACATGCAAAATTTGGCGAAGGAACTGTAAAAGAGATCATAGACGGGGCAAGGGATTATGAGATCACGGTAGAGTTTGACAAAGGTGGCCAGAAGAAGATGTTAGCGGGATTTGCAAAGCTGGAACGTGTCTGAAAACAGTAGTAAAAGTAAGAGATTTATGGTATACTAAATAACAAGGAAAATAAGTGCAGAAGGATGGACCTGCTATGAACAGATTTGACAGAGAAAGATGGGATACCATGGGAAAAGAGGCTTTAAGCCGTGTAGAAGAACTGATGAATACCAGCCGTATCAACGAACTGATCCACAAGAGAGAAGAAGATGAAAAGAAAAAGAACTGTATTCTCTGGGTACTGGCTATTATCGGTGCAGTAGCAGCAGTAGCAGGTATTGCATACGCAGTTTACCGTTTCTTTACCCCTGATTATCTGGAAGATTTTGAAGACGATTTCGATGATGACTTCGACGATGACTTCTTCGAGGATGAAAAGGCAGAAGAGAAGAAAAGCGAAAAGAAAGAAGAGAGGGCTGAGGAAAAAGCTGAATAAAATAAGAAAGAAGCCATAACAGGTGTAAAATCTTATAATTTTAAAAGCGTGTCTCATATAAAAGGGACACGCTTTTCTTAGGTATAGGTTGCTATTCGGGCATATTTGTGATAAATAAGTGATAGACTGAAATATTTAAAGTGACAGAATACAAAATAAGGAGTAGAAAAGTGAAAAAAGGCGAGATTTACGAAGCGATTGTAGAAAAGGTAGAATTCCCAAACAAAGGTATTGTTCATGTAGGCGAGGAAAAAGTGATCGTGAAAAATGCCATTCCTGGACAGAAAATACAGTTTGTGATCAATAAAAAAAGAAATGGAAAATGTGAAGGACGGCTTTTAGAAGTGTTAGAAGCCTCTGAACTGGAACGAAAGGAAGGCGCATGTCCTCATTTTGGCGTATGCGGCGGCTGTCTGTACCAGAGCCTTCCATACGAAGAACAGTTAAAGATCAAAGAGGGACAGATCAAATCACTTTTAGACAGTGTGTGCAAGTCCTATGAATTTGAAGGTATCAAGGGAAGCCCCATTCTGATGGCTACAGAAATAAAATGGAATTCTCTTTTGGTGATGAATATAAGGGTGGTCCCCTGGCACTGGGAATGCACCGCAGAGGCAGTTTTTATGACATTGTAAATACCCCGCAGTGTCATATTGTCCATGAGGATTTCCGTAAAATATTAACAGCTACCTTAGAGTATTTTACAGAAAAAGGCATGGGCTATTACAGAAAGCTGCAGCATGAGGGCTATTTAAGACATTTGCTGGTGCGTAGAGCTGTTAAGACAGGTGAGATCCTGGTAGCTTTGGTTACTTCCGGACAGACCGGCAAAGAAGGAATGCCACAGTCCTTAGAAACAGAAAAAGTGTTATTGGAAGAGTGGAAGAAAACACTGTTAGCTCTTAAAATGGAGGGAAGTTTTGCAGGTATCCTTCATATCCGCAATGATACTCTGGCAGATGTGGTACAGAGCGATGAAACTACAGTTCTTTATGGAAAAGGCTATTTCTATGAAGAATTGTTGGGCCTGAAATTCCAGATCACCCCATTTTCCTTCTTCCAGACCAATTCTCTGGGAGCAGAGGTGCTTTATGAGACAGCCAGAGGTTATGTAGGAGAAACAAAGGATAAAGTAGTTTTCGACTTATACAGCGGAACCGGAACCATTTCCCAGATCATTGCACCGGTAGCAAAGAAGGTAGTAGGGGTGGAGATCGTAGAAGAGGCAGTAGGCGCAGCAAAGGAAAATGCAGAAGCAAATGGTCTGCATAACTGCGAATTTATTGCAGGAGATGTATTAAAGGTGATCGATGAGATAACCGAAAAGCCAGACCTGATCATCTTAGATCCGCCAAGAGACGGCATCCATCCAAAGGCATTAGACCGTATCATTAATTTTGGTGTGGATCATCTGGTCTACATTTCCTGTAAGCCAACCAGCCTGGTAAGAGATCTGGTGATTTTACAGGAGAGAGGTTATAAGCTGGAAAGGGCAGTAGCTGTAGACATGTTCCCGGCAACTGCTAACTGTGAAACCGTAGCAAAACTGATCCGTGTAAAATAATCCGGTTATAAAAGGGGGTTACATTATGAAACTTCTGTTCCGTCAACGCTTCTTTTCCTGGTTTGACAGCTATGATATTTATGATGAAAATGAGAATACTGTATACACAGTGAAAGGTCAGCTTTCCTGGGGACACTGCCTGAAGATATATGATGTGGCCGGCCGTGAAGTGGGGACAGTGAAAGAGCGGGTATTTACTTTTCTGCCAAAGTTTGAGCTGTATGAAGGTCCGCAGTACATAGCTGCCTCAGCAAGGAATTTTCGTTCTTAAAGCCGTGTTACAATATTGATTTTAACGGCTGGGAGATCCAGGGAAGTTTTATGGAGTGGGACTATACGATCGCGACGTCTGATGGGTGGAAAGTGGCAGTGATCTCCAAGGAACTGTTCCATATGACGGATACCTATATACTGGATATTGCGGATCCGAAAGATGCCCTTCATGTGCTGATGTTTGTGCTGGCCATTGATGCGGAGAAATGTTCCAGAAACAGGCATTAAAAGCGGTTTAGAATAAAATTACAGAAGATAAAACGAGGTGTAGAATGGAATTGGCGGTGCTGACACTGTTTGCAGTGCTTTTGATCGGTGCGCTGGCGGCAGGTGTCCCTATTTTGTATGCCTGATAGCAGGTCTGATCCTGTTTTCGGCATACAGCTTGAAATGTGGATTTACCTGGAACAGACGGGGAAAATGTGTTTAAAAGGCGTAAATACAGTAAAAAATGTGCTGATCACTATGACGATCATCGGAGTTCTTACAGGGTTATGGAGATCATCAGGAACGATCCCGGCTATTGTTGGCTATTGTGTGCAGCTGATCACACCTTCCGTATTTTTGCTGCTTACCTTTTTGTTAAACAGCCTGGTATCTTTTCTGATCGGAACTTCCTTTGGAACGGCAGCCACTATGGGAGCCATCTGTATTGCCATGGCCCAGGCAATGGATATAAGCCTTGCCCTTGCAGGCGGCGCAGCTATATCCGGCGCCTTTTTCGGGGACCGGTGTTCGCCTGTATCCACCAGCACTCTGCTTGTGGCAGAAGTGACCCATACGGATATGTATAAAAATATACCGAAACTGATGAAAGATTCTATCGTTCCTTTTGTGATATCCTGTGTGGCATACCTGGTAATGGGATGGCTGCAGTCTGCTTCCGGCAGTGCGGCGGCAGGAGCAGGGGAGCTGTTTTCAAGAGAATTCCGTATGGGACTGATCCTCTGATCCCGGCAGCAGCCATTTTTATTTTAGCAATATGCAAAGTAGAAGTGAAAAAGGCTATGGCAGTTAGTATTTTTCTGGCATTTGTGATCTGTCTGGTCTACCAGCATCGTCCTCTTACGGAAACTTTATACTCTATGGTATTTGGCTATGTTTCAGAGGATGCCAGATCAGTAAAATGCTAAATGGGGGCGGCATCCAGTCCATGATAAAAGTGGTAGCTGTAGTGTGCCTGTCTTCCTGTTATTCCGGTATTTTTGAGAAAACAGGGCTTTTGCTGCCTTTACAGGAAAAGATCATAAAAGCAGGAGAAAAGCTGGCGCCTTTTGCCGTTGTACTTCCGGTTTCTGTGATCGCCTGTGCAGTGTCCTGCAACCAGTCGCTGGCTACACTGGTAACAGAGCAGCTTTGTAATAAGCTGGTGACAGATCAGGAGAAAATGGCCATGTATCTGGAAGACGGTACCATTGTGATCGCACCGCTGATTCCATGGTCCATTGCAGGCGCTGTTCCTTTAGCTTCTATGGGAGCACCTGGGACTGCGCTGTTTGCAGGGTGTTATCTGTATGCCCTTCCTTTATGGAGGCTGATCACAGACTGTTTTACACGGGGAAAACAGAAGGTATAAAGTGTATTGGTTTGATTGGGGAAAAACATGAAAGGAAGTAAAAGTCATGGCACAGGATTTGACAAAGGGAAATCCATTTTCCGTAATCTTAAAATTTTCACTGCCGGTTATCGGTGGTAATCTGTTTCAGTTATTTTATACTCTGGCAGATACAGTGATCGTAGGCAGGACGCTGGGAGCAGACGCTTTGGCAGCAGTTGGTTCTACGGCGATTGTTATTTATCTGGTACTCTGTTTTATCTAGGTATTACCGGCGGTTTTGGTATCTGTCTGGGACACAGGTTTGGCGCAAGAGATGAAAAAGGAATGCGTCGCAGTGTGGCAGTGTCTATTATTCTATGTGTTTTTTTCTCACTGGTTATCATGGCGATCTGCTGCGGCCTGGCTCATCAGATCCTGTACTGGCAGAAAACACCGGAAAGATCTACGATATGGCTTATGATTATATGTTTGCTGTATTGTTAGGAACCGGTGCGACTATCTTTTATAACATGATATCCAATATTCTTCGTGCATTGGGAGACAGCCGTACACCCCTGGTTTTCCTTGTATTTTCCTCTCTTTTAAACATTGTCCTGGATGTAGTATTTATTGTCCCGTTTAAAATGGGAGTAGCAGGAGCTGCCTGGGCAACGGTACTCAGCCAGCTTTTATCAGCAATATTATGTACAGTGATAGCGTGAGAAAATTCCTCATACTTAGACTGAAGAAAGAAGATTTTCAAAATCTTGGTTCTGTGATAAAAACTCACATGAGTATGGGATTTCAGATGTCTGTTATGTGCATCGGCCAGCTTGCCATGCAGGGAGCCGTTAATGCACTGGGAACAGAGGCAATTGCCGGATATACGGCAGCGACGAAAGTGGATCAGTTTTCTGTACTTATGAATGCAGCTTTTGGTATCGCCATCTCCAACTATGTGGCCCAGAACTATGGTGCCGGTCTGTGGGACCGTATCCGCAAGGGAACGGCAGCCTGCCTGCTTCAGACAAGCATTGCAAATGCTCTTATGTGTGTGATGATCATTTTCGGACGCCATCTGGTCGTGCCCATGTTTGTAACACAGCCCACAGCAGAGATCATCTGGTATTCTGATTATTATCTGATGACCGTAGCGCCTTTTTACCTGCTTCTTGGAGTGCTGCAGATCTATCGTTCTGCCATCCAGAGTATGGGCAACAGCTGGACACCCTTACAGCCTGTATCATTGAACTGATCTTCGTATTACATCCACACTGTGTTTGCAGGGATCATCGGTTATGTAG
>ENA-OQJH01001259-OQJH01001259.1-human-gut-metagenome-genome-assembly--contig:-NODE-1259-length-11019-cov-1.564910_pt1 | contig 11019 bp, 14 predicted proteins | sample MGYA00242597_ERZ504763 | MGnify/ENA primary metagenome ERZ504763 (study PRJEB26092, sample SAMD00036359) | human gut metagenome | host: Homo sapiens | study: EMG produced TPA metagenomics assembly of... | reverse complement strand
AACGAACGTTTTTAATCTTGATGGCAGCACTGACTGCTACCTTCGCTTCGGCTCAGAAACAGCCTTTGCCGGAGTGGCAGAGCCAGTATGCGGTAGGACTGAATAAACTCGCTCCTCATACCTATGTATGGCCTTACGCCGACGCTTCCGATATAGAAAAGCCGGGAGGATATGAACAGTCTCCTTATTATATGAGTCTGAACGGGAAGTGGAAATTTAACTGGGTGAAGAACCCGGATAACCGTCCGAAAGACTTCTACCAGCCCTCTTATTATACTGGAGGATGGGCGGATATTAATGTTCCCGGCAACTGGGAACGGCAGGGATACGGAACAGCTATCTATGTCAACGAAACTTATGAATTTGACGACAAGATGTTCAACTTCAAGAAGAATCCGCCGTTGGTTCCATCTGCCGAGAACGAAGTCGGTTCCTATCGCCGCACGTTTAAAGTGCCTGCCGCCTGGAAAGGACGTCGGGTAGTGCTTTGCTGCGAAGGAGTGATCTCTTTCTATTATGTATGGGTGAACGGAAAGTTGCTTGGCTATAATCAGGGATCGAAGACAGCTGCCGAATGGGACATTACCGATGTGCTGAGTGAAGGAGAGAATGTGGTGGCTCTGGAAGTATATCGCTGGAGTTCGGGTGCTTATCTGGAATGTCAGGATATGTGGCGTCTGAGTGGCATCGAACGGGATGTTTATCTGTATAGCACTCCCAAACAGTATATTGCTGACTATAAAGTAAGTGCTTCCCTTGATAAAGAGCAATACAAAGAAGGTATCTTTAATCTGGAAGTGACGGTGGAAGGCCCTTCTGCTACTGCCAGCTCCATCGCTTATACACTGAAGGATGCTTCCGGAAAGGCAGTATTACAGGATGCCATTCACATCAATCCCGTGGACTGAGTAACTTTATCGCTTTCGATGAGAAGAAGATTGCAGAAGTAAAAGCATGGAATGCAGAGCATCCTAACCTTTATACCTTGGTGCTCGAACTAAAAGACGCGCAAGGAAAAGTAACCGAACTGACCGGTTGTGAAGTCGGTTTCCGTACTTCGGAAATCAAGGACGGACGTTTCTGTATCAACGGTGTTCCGGTGCTGGTGAAAGGAACGAACCGTCACGAACATTCGCAACTGGGACGTACCGTAAGCAAAGAACTGATGGAACAGGATATCCGCCTGATGAAACAGCATAATATCAACATGGTGCGTAACTCACATTATCCGACTCATCGTACTGGTATCAGCTTTGCGACCGCTACGGGCTGTATATGATTGATGAGGCGAATATCGAATCGCATGGTATGGGATACGGGCCTGCCTCTCTTGCCAAAGACAGCACTTGGCTGACCGCTCACATGGACCGTACACACCGTATGTACGAACGTTCCAAGAATCATCCGGCCATCGTGATCTGGTCGCTGGGCAATGAAGCCGGCAACGGTATCAACTTCGAACGTACTTACGACTGGCTGAAATCGGTAGAGAAAGGCCGTCCCGTGCAATATGAACGTGCCGAACTGAATTACAATACGGACATCTACTGCCGTATGTACCGCAGTGTGGACGAAATTAAGGCATACGTGGGTAAGAAGGATATTTACCGTCCTTTCATCCTTTGCGAATATCTGCACGCAATGGGCAATAGTTGCGGTGGAATGAAAGAATACTGGGACGTCTTTGAAAATGAGCCGATGGCACAAGGTGGCTGCATTTGGGACTGGGTGGATCAGAACTTCCGTGAAATAGACAAAGACGGAAAATGGTACTGGACTTACGGGGGCGATTACGGACCGGAAGGAATCCCCAGCTTCGGTAATTTCTGTGGCAACGGTCTGGTGAACGCTGTTCGTGAACCGCATCCGCATCTGCTCGAAGTGAAGAAAATATATCAGAACATCAAAGCGACTTTGGCAGACCGGAAGAATCTGAAAGTCAGCATAAAGAACTGGTATGACTTTTCTAATCTGAATGAATATATCCTGCATTGGAATGTGAAAGGGGAGGATGGAACCGTACTTGCTGAAGGCACGAAGGAAGTAGACTGTGAACCGCACGCTACGGTAGATATTACTTTGGGTGCCGTCAAATTCCCGAATACCGTTCGGGAAGCCTATCTGAACCTAAGCTGGAGCCGTAAAGAGGCCGCTCCGCTAGTGGATACCGACTGGGAAGTAGCATACGACCAGTTTGTACTTGCCGGTAATAAGAATACGACGGCTTACCGTCCGCAGACGGCGGGAGAAACTGCTTTCGTTGTGGATAAAAACACCGGAGCACTCTCTTCCCTGACTTTGAATGGAAAGGAATTGCTGGCTGCACCAATCACTTTGAGCCTGTTCCGTCCGGCTACGGATAATGACAACCGGGATAGGAACGGAGCCCGTCTGTGGCGCAAGGCAGGTTTGAATAACCTGACACAGAAAGTGGTATCACTGAAAGAAGAAAAGACATCGGCAACGGTCCGTGCTGAGATTCTTAATGGGAAAGGACAGAAGTAGGAATGGCGGATTTTGTTTATGCACTCGACAAGAACGGGGCATTGAAGGTTCGCACCACCTTCCAGCCGGATACGGCGATTGTGAAGTCAATGGCTCGTTTGGGGCTGACCTTCCGCATGGCAGATGCTTATGATCAGGTTTCTTATCTGGGACGTGGCGACCATGAAACGTATATCGACCGCAACCAGTCCGGTAGGATAGGACTGTATGATACGACGGTAGAACGGATGTTCCACTATTACGCTACCCCGCAATCTACAGCTAACCGGACAGATGTACGCTGGGCGAAACTGACGGATCAGGCAGGCAAAGGTGTCTTTATGGAATCGAATCGTCCTTTCCAGTTTAGTATCATTCCTTTCTCGGATGTATTATTAGAGAAGGCGCACCACATTAATGAACTGGAGCGTGACGGAATGATAACCATACATCTGGATGCCGAACAGGCAGGAGTAGGTACGGCTACCTGCGGACCGGGTGTATTGCCGCAATATCTGGTACCGGTGAAAAAGCAGAGTTTTGAATTTACGCTTTATCCGGTAAAATAGCCTGAAACTGATTGCATTTGGATAGAAATATTGCATTGAGATAGAATATAGGGGAGCGAATGGCATGGATTTAGCGAAGTTTAATGAAAAGCGCTTCGGGAAAGCCATGAAATTTGCTCCTTTATATTTATCTTTGTCTCATTAGCATTAAATCAATATTTATTATGATGAACAAACTACTAACTTCTCTCTTTTTATCATCTTTGATAACGTTGGGCGGATGTGGACTGACGAAAGAAAACTACTATGTGAAGCATGTTGAATTTCCGCAGGATGCAACCCTCGAACAAAAAATCGATATGGCAGCAAGGCTGGTTCCTACTCCCCAACAGGCTGCGTGGCAACAAATGGAGCTGACTGCTTTCCTGCATTTCGGTATCAACACATTCACCGGACGAGAATGGGGCGATGGCCAGGAAGATCCTGCTATCTTTAACCCTACGGAGCTGGATGCGGAACAATGGGTGCGCAGCCTGAAAGACGCCGGATTTAAAATGGTACTTCTCACAGCAAAGCATCATGACGGCTTTTGTCTGTGGCCTACGGCTACCACGAAACATTCGGTAGCTTCTTCCCCTTGGAAAAACGGTCAGGGCGACGTCGTGAAAGAACTGCGTAACGCCTGCGATAAATATGATATGAAATTCGGAGTCTACCTCTCTCCGTGGGACCGGAATGCAGAATGCTATGGAGATTCTCCTAAATACAACGAATTCTTTATTCGGCAATTGACGGAATTACTTACTAATTACGGCGAAGTGCACGAAGTGTGGTTTGACGGCGCAAACGGAGAAGGACCGAACGGAAAGAAACAAGTCTATGACTGGGATGCGTTCTACAAGACTATTCAACAGTTGCAGCCGAAAGCGGTGATGGCAATTATGGGCGATGATGTCCGTTGGGTAGGTAATGAAAAAGGATTGGGACGCGAAACGGAGTGGAGCGCAACGGTGCTGACTCCGGCTATTTATGCCCGTTCCGGAGAAAATAACAAACGGCTGGGCGTTTTAGCAAAGCGGAAGACTTGGGAAGCCGTGCGATGCTGGAAAAGGCAACGGAGCTATTTTGGTATCCTTCCGAAGTAGACGTGTCTATCCGTCCGGGATGGTTCTATCATGCGGAAGAAGACAGCAAAGTGAAATCCTTGAAGCATCTGGCTGATATCTATTTCCAGTCGGTAGGCTATAACTCGGTGCTCTTGCTGAATATTCCTCCCGACCGCAGAGGATTGATTAATGAAGCGGATGTACAGCGGTTGAACGAATTTGCTGCTTATCGGGAGAAGATATTTACGAACAACCGGGTAGAGAAAGGAAGAAAAGACTGGGAGCCGTTTCCGGCAGTGAAACCGTTTATTCCTTGAAACCGGAGTCGGAAATCAACGTTGTGATGTTGCAGGAAGATATCACGAAGGGGCAACGGGTGGAGTCTTTCACCGTAGAGGCATTGACGGAACAAGGCTGGCAGGAAGTGGCGAAAGGAACGACTGTGGGCTATAAGCGTATGGTACGTTTTCCGGCAGTAAAGGCTACTCAGCTTCGGGTGAAGATCAACGAATGTCGTCTGACGGCTCACATCAGTCAGGTGGCAGCCTACTATGCAGACCCTCTGGAAGAAGAGAACCGGACGGAAACTGGAACAATCTGCCTCGTGCTTCATGGAAACAGGTGGCTGCTTCTCCGTTGACCATTGATTTGGGCAAAGAAGTCGAAATCTCCGCATTTACTTATGCGCCTCTGAAAGCGGAAGCGAAGCCGACGATGGCTTTCCGTTACAAATTCTACGTGAGCGCAGATGGCAAGAACTGGAAGGAAGTGCCTGCCAACGGTGAGTTCAGCAATATCATGCATAATCCGTTGCCGCAGACTGTCACTTTCGGTCAGAAGGAAAAGGCACGCTTTATCAAGCTGGAAGCTACCACCCCTACGGCTACAACGGCGCAAGTAGAAATGAATGAAATCGGAGTGACCGTAGCTCCTTGACGAAGCTTTGAATTTTAACTTAATAAGTACATCACTTTGAGAATAGATACTTATTCATTCTAACCTAATAATTATCAAAAGACAAAATGAGAAAAGAATTTTATGGTATATTACCTTTAGCGTTAACTTCCTGTCTGGCTTCTCAGACCACTGCTCAGGAGAAACAAACCCAGCGTCCGAATGTTGTTTTTATCTATGCGGATGATATCGGTTACGGCGATTTGAGTTGTAACGGAGCCAAGACTATTCATACTCCTAATGTGGAACGTCTTGCCAAAATGGGAGTACGTTTTACCAATGCGCACAGTGCAGCTGCTACCAGTACGCCTTCCCGCTATGCGATGCTGACCGGTGAATATGCATGGCGCAAAGCCGGAACAGGTATTGCTGCCGGAGACGCTGCGGCTATTATCCGTCCGGAACGCTATACAATGGCGAACCTGTTCAAGGATGCCGGATACAACACCGGAGTCGTAGGCAAATGGCATCTGGGACTGGGCGACAAGGGCGGAGAACAAGACTGGAACAAGCCTTTGCAGCCGGGAACGAATGATATCGGCTTCGAATATTCCTTTATCATGGCAGCTACGGGCGACCGTGTTCCTTGTGTATTTGTAGAGAATGATCAGGTGATCAACCTTGATCCGAATGATCCGATTCAGGTAAGTTACAAAGCGAACTTTCCGGGAGAACCTACCGGGAAGGACAATCCGGAGTTGCTGAAAATGCATCCTTCTCACGGACACGACCAGAGTATCGTGAACGGTATTTCCCGTATCGGATATATGAAGGGCGGAAAGTCGGCTCTCTGGCAGGATGAGAAGATTGCGGAGACGCTGACAGGAAAAGCTGTTTCCTTTATTGAAGGACACAAGTCTGCTCCTTTCTTCCTGTATTTTGCCACGCAGGATGCGCATGTTCCCCGTGTTCCGTCTCCACAGTTCGCAGGAAAGAGCGGCATGGGACCTCGCGGCGATTGTCTGCTCGAATTTGACTGGTCGGTAGGCGAGATTCTGAATGCACTCGAACGACTGGGATTGGATAAGAATACACTGGTGATTCTTTCCAGTGATAACGGTCCGGTAGTGGACGACGGATATAAGGATCAGGCAGTGGAATTGCTAGGCGATCATACTCCGGGCGGCATTTATCGCGGAGGAAAGTACAGTTCGTTCGAAGCGGGTACACGTATTCCTTGTATCTGGAGCTGGCAGGGTGTGATCCGTCCGGGAACAGTTTCGGATGCATTGCTCTGTCAGATAGACTGGTTTGCTACTTTGCTGAAATGCTGAATGTCCGCTTGCCGGAAGGTGCGGCACCGGATAGTGAACCGATGCTGAAAGCGTGGACAGGCAAGCAAAAGAAGGGACGCGAATGGCTGGTACTTCAGAATGCACAGAATAACCTGTCGGTGACAGACGGAAGATGGAAATATCTCCGTCCGGGAAATGGACCGGCATATCTGAAAGCAGTGAATATCGAGTTGGGAAACAGTAAGGAACCGCAGCTTTACGATCTGAAGAAAGATCCGAAAGAAAAGAATAATGTGGCGGGTCAGAATCCGGAACTGGTAAAGAAGATGGCAGCACAGTTGGAGAAAATTGTAGATGGACGCTACGGTCTGCCACTATAAAAGAAATGCTTAGAGAGTAGCAGTGGGACTGGCGTCTTGATTTCTAGTAAATCGGACGCCAGTCTTTTTTTTAAACCAAACGTAGGTTTCACTGTTATCTTTCTATATAAATGATATATAAAGAAAGAACTTATGTTAGTAGTCGATTTAGGAAAATGGATGAACAAAATCCTGATAGATTGGGGGATAGATGCGAAGGTTGCCGATCGTTTTGATGAAACAATTATTGCTATACTGATGATAGCCATTGCTGTAGGGGTGGACTATCTCTGTCAGGCAATTCTGGTGGGAGGAATGAGGCAGTATACCCGCAGGAAACCGCATCTTTGGAATACATTGCTGATGAAACGTAAAGTGTTTCATAATCTGATTCATACGATTCCCGCCATCCTTGTCTATGCCCTGTTGCCGATGGCTTTCATGCGTGGCAAGGAACTGCTGGTTATTTCGCAGAAGGCTTGTGCCATTTATATCATCTTTTCTTTGCTGCTGGCTATCAATGGGATTCTGCTGATGATCATGGATATTTACGATGGAAAGGAGACAATGAAGAACCGACCGATGAAAGGATTCATTCAAGTACTTCAGGTACTTTTGTTTTTTATCGGGGGGATTGTGATTATCTCTATCCTTGTAAATAAATCGCCTGCTAGTCTGTTTGCGGGACTAGGTGCTTCGGCAGCCATCCTGATGCTGGTATTCAAGGATTCCATTTTGGGATTTGTGGCAGGTATTCAGCTTTCTGCCAATGATATGGTGCGTCCGGGAGACTGGATCACGCTTCCTTCCGGTGCCGCAAATGGTACGGTGCAGGAGATTACGCTTAACACGGTCAAGATTCAGAACTTTGATAATACGATTTCTACGGTTCCGCCTTATACGCTGGTCAGCAGTCCTTTTCAGAACTGGCGTGGCATGAAGGATTCCGGTGGGCGGCGGGTGATGAAGAATATTACACTGGACCTGACGACACTCCAGTTTTGTACGCCGGAGATGCTCGACCGTTATCGGAAAGAGATTCCACTCATGGCGGATTATCAGCCGGAGGAAGGAGTGGTGCCCACCAATTCACAGGTTTACCGGGTGTATATCGAGCGGTATCTTTGCAGTCTGCCGGTGGTGAATCAGGATTTGGATTTGATTATCAGTCAGAAAAGAGGCTACCATGTACGGAGTTCCTATTCAGGTTTATTTCTTTTCCCGCAATAAGGTGTGGAAAGAGTACGAGCGGATTCAGTCGGATATCTTCGACCATTTGCTGGCGATGGTGCCGAAGTTCGACTTGAAGGTATACCAGTATTCTGACTAACTCTATAGGGACATCTTTGCCACAGGCTTAGCACAACTGTGCCACGCCTGTGGCACGGCCGTGCCAAGCTGTTGGCATAGTTGTGCCAAAGCGTTGGCACAAGTCTTCGCAGGGATGTTACGGATGATGCTCCGGTATGTCCCGTTAGTTAGCAAGGAAGGTCGTTAAAAGTCCGGACCGTTTCTAGCTTCTTTCATCAGTCGTTCGAAGCGTTTTACGATATCGGGATGTTGCGCAGCCACATCGTGTTCTTCTCTGATGTCCGTTTCCAGATTATAAAGCTGCATTTGCGTATTGCCTTTCCGGATGTCCGTGATGATTCCTTTCCATTTTCCCATGCGGATTGCTTTGTTGCCAATCTTGGTCAGGATATTCCCAATATAAATAAGTGTTGTTCTTTTTGTTTCCCTTTTTTGCCGAGCAATGTGGCAGAAAGCTGATTCCGTCCGTTGGCGGACAAGTGATGCCTGCCAGTTCTGCCAGCGTAGGCATAACGTCCTGAAAAGCGCAGATGTGGTCACTTTGCGTACCGGGTTTTATTTTGCCGGGCCATGTGATAATGGCGGGGACACGGATACCTCCTTCATGCAAGAAACATTTGCCCCATCCGTATGCTGAATTGAAAAGTCCCCCGCTGTTGAACCAGGGAGAATCGCTGCCTCCGTTGAACGTAGGACCATTATCTGAAGTAAACACAATCAAGGTATTTTCGTACAGATGTTCCGCTTTCAGTTTTTCGATCAGTTGGCCGATCTGCTCGTCGAAATAACTGATCATAGCCGCATAGGTAGCATGCGGATACCGGCAGGGCAGATATCCCGCTTGTCCGGTGTAAGGCTTTTCGTCCCCGAATTTCTTTACATAATGCTGTACCCAGCGTTCGGGTGCCTGAAGCGAGACGTGCGGCAGGGGAGTGGTCCACATCAGGAAAAACGGTTTGCGTTTATTGGCATCGACAAATCCCATCAGTCATCAAAGATCAGATCGTTGGCATATTCCTTTTGCGTATATTTAGCGTAGCTGGCTGGATCGTTCGGATCGGCACCTTTATCCAGAGGGCTTCGGTGAGGGTCTGTCACTTTGTTGGACAGGTAGACACGTTCTTCGTCATTATACAGAAAAGGAGGATAGTATGTGTGCGACTGGCGCTGGCAATTGTATCCGTAGAATCGGTCGAACCCCTGTTTGTTGGGAGTTCCTTCGGAACCCGGATACCCCAGTCCCCACTTGCCGAAACATCCGGTGGTATATCCCGCTTGTTGCATCATTCGCCCGATAGTCATCGTGTTCGCCTGTAGGGGGAATTGCCCTTCCAGCTCTTTATGAACGTACACCGAGTCGTAGTTGTTTACTGCTCCGCGTTCGGCTAACTCATTGTTGAAGCGGATTTGCGCATGACCGGAGTGCATACCTGTCGTCAGTACGCAGCGTGCCGGAGCTGATACGGGGGAACCGGAATAATGTTGTGTCAGTTTGATGCCTTCGCTGCATAAACGGTCGATATGGGGTGTTTCTATTTTGTCTTGTCCGAAGCAACCGATATCTCCATATCCCAGATCGTCCATTAAAATATAGATAACGTTGGGAGATGCGGGTTGGGTTTGTCCGTGCAGGTAACCGCTGCACAGGGCGGGTATTGCGATCAATAAATTTCTTTTGTTCATGATGTTCTTTTTTTAATCCCATTTATAATCTTTCGTTACATCTTCTTTCAGAGCCGGTCCGAATTCGAATCCAGCTTCTTCGAACCATGCTTTGCGGTGAAGGATGTTCCGGTAGAACCGGTCGAAGTCAAGCGCTTCCCCCTCGTGCCACATCTGTTCGGACAGAGCGAGGATGCGGGGGAAAAGTCGTCGGTCTATCATTCGTTCCGTGACTCCGTCGTCGGTCCATAATGCGCAGCTCATGCCAAGTATCAGCGGATTTTTCTCGCTGATGGCTTTGTCGGAAGGGTTGTTCAGATAGACATCTTTCAAGTCGAACGTACGTGCTTCCGTATATCCTTTCCACGGGGTGACGGGGAAGTTCAGATACGTATAGTAGTTGGAACTGCAAATGACCGGATAATGGTGTTTGACGGCGTTTCTGAGTGCGAGGTCTTTGTGTCCCCGATAGTTCCACCACTGGATAACAGTATTGTCCGGCAACGGGTAGCCGTCATGATAGACTACGTCGCCCCAGAAGATGGCTTTCCGTCCTTTCGACTTCAGATAGTTTGCCATTTGCGCAGAGAACCATAGCTGGAGGTCGTGACTGTCTTTCAGTCCTTCTGTGGTAATCCTTTTCCGGCAATCCGGGCATTGATCCAGTTGCCTTTCGGGGCTTCGTCTCCGCCCAGATGTATGTAGGGAGAAGGAAAGAGGGCGCATACTTCATCCAGTACGTTTTTCAGGAAACGGAGAGTTCCGTCTTTTCCTGCACAAAATATGTTCTGGGTAAATCCGCTTTGCGGTATCTCTACCGGCAATCCGAAACAACCGAGCTCCGGATAGGCAGAGAGAGCAGCTTCGGCATGGCCCGGCATATCTATTTCGGGGACGATGGTGATATTCCGTTGACGGGCATATTCGATGATATCCCGTATTTCTTCCTGTGTATAGAATCCCTGCTGTTCTTCTCCTTTGCCTACCGAACCGCCAGTCCGGGTGAGTGCGGATATTGCTTGATTTCGATGCGCCATCCCAGTCCTTCGGTCAGATGCCAGTGGAAGTAGTTCATTTTGAGCAGTGAAGCCATGTCGATATACTTTCTGATGGTGGTAATCTTCTGGAACTGACGTCCGGAGTCCAGTAAGAAGCAGCGCCACTGTGTGCGGGGATAGTCCGTCACGCTTGCGCAGGCAAAGGTGATAGATCCTGCTGAACCGGCTACCCATTGGCGTAGCGTTTGTACGGCATAGGTGAATCCTCCTTTGTCGGAGGCGCTGATTACCATCTGTTGCGGATGAATCTTGATCCGGTAACCTCGGGGGGCAGGGATGAGTCGGTTATCCAGCAGATATCGGCTTTGGATTCTTTTTTTTGCCATTTGATGGGAGTGTGG
>ENA-OQJH01001258-OQJH01001258.1-human-gut-metagenome-genome-assembly--contig:-NODE-1258-length-11028-cov-1.820475_pt1 | contig 11028 bp, 14 predicted proteins | sample MGYA00242597_ERZ504763 | MGnify/ENA primary metagenome ERZ504763 (study PRJEB26092, sample SAMD00036359) | human gut metagenome | host: Homo sapiens | study: EMG produced TPA metagenomics assembly of... | reverse complement strand
AGTATTCTCTGTGGACTTCGAAGAGTCGAACAGATAACAACCAGGAGACAGATCTTGCAATTATTACGATTGGAGATTCATCCATCAAACTTCCATGTAATGAAATGGACTTTGAATGATAATGATGCCAAATCCAATATCAGTGTGAGTCTGATCAAGGCGAATCGAACAAGAATTACTGATAGTAATGTCTACGGTGTCAGTCATGGGTATGATGTCTATGCCGGTGAAGCCGGAAATGACAATGACGGTAATGCTAAAGACGGACGAAGTGGTGGCTTTGTTGGATTCAACGATGAAGGACTTTTGAAGAATAACAACATGTATTACTGTGATGTGGTTCGTGGAACAAAAGATCTTGTCGGACCATTTAGCGGAAAAAGTGAATTAAATACGGTATATGATTTCAATAGCCAGGAAAATGTGGAAGGCGAAAAGAACAATTACCGTATTTATAGAAAATTGGATCAATCTTTAGATCAAATTGAAAAGAATAACAGTATCTTGAACAGCAGTCATGAAAAGGATAATGCAAGCGGATGGGATATTTATACAATAGGACACATGAATCCGGTAAAGACCTTTGAGACTTTAAAGAATGCTGTTCTGGCAAGCAAGAGTGATTCAGTGAAAGCAGATCTTAATGCCTATGAATCACCAGCAAAAGCAGTATTGATGGCAGATACTAAAACAACATTGAACACGGGAGATAGTGATACACCGGAACCATCCGAGTCACAGGATCCATGTGATGAGAACATCAAGCTGACGATCAATAAAGTTTGGAAAGATTTAAACAAATTTTGATCATTCAAGACCAAACAGTATTACGGTAACAATATCACGTACTTGGAAAGATAAGGCAGGAAATGAAACGACAGAACCAGTACCAGGTTACGAGAGTTACAAAATAGAAGGTTCTATCGATAAATCTAAATGGCAGGAGGTGATAAAGGAACTCCCGGCATACAAGACAGATGGAGATGAAATTTATTATTACACGTATTCCATCACAGAAGCAAAGGTGGATGGTTATACAACAACGATAGATAAATCGCCAGATGGATTTACCTTCACAATAACTAATAGACATTTCCCAGGTCTTCCGGATACCGGAGGATACGGAAGCTATTTGATTTACCTGATAGCTGTTTCTGCTTTTCCTGATATATTTCGTAATGAGAATAATAAAAAATGCAAGGAAAATAAAAAAGCAGAAAAACTATAAAAGAAAAATTCTCAAGAAAAGGAGACAATAGTTATGAAGAGAATGAAAAAAATCATGCATTAATGCTGGTAGCGATTATGATGATGCTATGTCTGTCACAGCATTTGCCGCAGGAACAACACATTCACTTACTGTGAATGTAAAAGGTGGACAGGATCTGAAAGGTCAGACAATCAATCTGTACAAATTATTTGATGTAACAGAGTCAGGCGAAGCACCGAACAAGAACTATGCGTATACTGTAAATACACAGTATAAGGCTACACTGGCAAGTGTATTAGGAATTGGTGCAGATTCTAAAGATGAAGAATTTGCAGCAAAAGTGACTGAACTTGGAAAAGATAACTCTACTGAAGTACAGAATTTTGCAAACACTTTTACTACAAAAGCTTTGGAAAGCAAGTTAGCAGTTACAGCAACTTCTGGAAAATTACAAAAGATAGTAACAAAACATCTTATACATTTGATAATTTAACAGCTGGTTACTATCTTGTATATGTAACAGGTGGAAAAGAGATTCAGTCTTCTTTAGTTACTGTAGATGCTGGTACAACTAATGTAGACTTAAAAACAGAAGCACCAAACATTGTAAAAACAGCTAATAAAACAACAGTAAATATCGGTGATGTTGTAACATATACCGTAAAAGGTTCTATCCCAGATACAACAGGATATGCACAGTATGTGTACAAAATCCACGATGAATTATCAACAGGTCTTGATTTTGTAAATGATGCAACAGGAACAGCTTATGAAGGAAACAGTGTAAAAGTTACAGTAGCATTTACAGATACCAGTCTTACAGTAGGAGGAACAACACCTGCAACAGCAACACTTGATACAGCAAACAATAGAAAAATGTCTCTTGACCTGTCTGAATGGGTAAGAGATAACCAGGCAAACAAGGGAAAAGAATTCACCGTTACATATTATGCAAAAGTAAATAAAGACGCAGTTGTAACAGAAAAGAACAAGGCTCAGTTAGAGTATGGTAATAACCAGGTGAAACAACAACTACAACACCAAGTGAAGCAAAGACACCGACATATCCATTAGATATCTTAAAAATTAAAAAAGATAGTAATGTAAAGCTAGCTGGTGCAAAGTTTAGTCTTTACACATCAGAAACTGATGCAAAAAATGGAACAAATCCTATTAAAGTTACAGGAAACAGTGGAAATTATGTCGTAGATTCAACCTCTACTACTACAGAATTTGAATCAGTTGAAAATATTGAGGGAAAAGGTTACAACCTCCGTGTCAATGGTCTTGCAGAAGGAACATACTATTTAGTAGAAACAAAAGCACCAGACGGATTCAATAAGTTGACAGCACCAGTCAAAATTACAATCACAAAGAGCACAGATGCAGAGGTAAATAATTGGACTATCTCCAAAGATGGTACTGTTGAAAACGACAAAGTCATCGACATTGCAAACAGCACAGGTTCTCTTCTTCCATCTACTGGTGGACGTGGAGCAATCGCATTTGCTGTAATCGCAGCTCTTCTTGTATTCGGTGTAGCAGTAAGCTTCATCCGTGACAAAAGAAAAGAAGCATAATAATTTTACTAGAGATATAAGATAATATTTAAGGAATTGGCGGTTATCTTCCACGGAAGGTAACCGCAATCCCAAGTATAACAACAGGGAGAATGGAATGAAGAGTAAGAAGAAAAAAAAGAAGATAACAATAAAAGATATTATTCGTTTGATCGTGCTTTTGGTTGCATTCTCCGTATTGTTATATCCAACGTTTAGTAGTTATTTGAATGAAAAGAATAGTTCCAAAGTTGTATCCCATTATGATAAGGAAAGCGTAAGTTAAGTAAGGCAGAAAAAGAGCAGATGCTGGAAGATGCGAGAGCATACAATAAGGAAATGCTGGGAAATATTGATTTGATTGATCCATTTTCGCAGAAAGATGTGGAAATAGATGCTCGCTATAAGAGCCTGTTAAACGTAGATGGTTCTGGAATGATGGGATACATTCGCATTCCTAAGATTAATGTAGAACTTCCAATCTATCATGGAACAAGTGAAGCTGTGTTACAGGTAGGTGTCGGACATTTCTGGGGTACATCTCTTCCAGTTGGCGGAGAAAGTACACATACAGTTCTGACCGGACATAGAGGTCTTCCGACAAAAACACTATTTACCAATATGGATAAACTGGAAGTAGGGGATATTTTTTACATTAAAGTCTTAGATGAAACACTAGCATATCAGATTGATCAGATATTAACGGTTTTGCCAAAAGAAACAGATAGCTTGTCTATTGAACCTGGTAAGGATTATGCAACACTTGTTACTTGTACACCATTTGCAATCAATACACACAGACTTCTGGTTCGTGGAGAGAGAATACCTTATGAGGAGGCAACAAAGCAAGAGCCTGATACAAATATAAAACCGGAGTTATCTTTTACTGCTAAAGTGCTGATTGTAACAATTATAGTAATTTTCATAGGCTGATGATAGCTGTAATTTATAGTATACGAGATAGAAAAAGGAGGAAAGCAAGGTGCGAAAGAAGATAAGAAGTATTCACATTATTTTATTCGTTATGCTTTTTCTTGTCGGTAGTTTTATAGATATTTCAACAATCCATGCTGAAGCAGGAAGCAGAACAGGAAGCATTCAAATTATTTACAAGGGGAGAAATAGTTCGGATAAAGAAGTGACTCTTTCTGGAGCAAAGTTCTCGATATTTCCAATTCAATATATGAAAAATGATGAGCTGGTCTGGGAAAATGGTTTTAAAGATTCAGGTATATCATTACAAGATACCAGTGCAGAAGCAAGAGAAAAACAGGCAAAACAATTGTTTGCATTTGCGAAGGAAAATGATATTTCCAGCTTAATGCAAGAAACAGATAGTTTAGGACGCACGAGTTTTGGAGAATTGGATGAAGGGATTTATCTGATTGCACAGATTGGAAATGTGGAAAGCGGTACAGATATATTTGAATCTGCTCCATTCCTTGTTAACATTCCATCTGAAATCAATGGGAATGTAGAATATAATGTAACAATAGAACCAAAAGCTGAATGGGTTTCACCAGAAACACCACCGAACAATCCAGATAAGCCTAAGGATCCGACACCTTCAAAACCGGATAAGCCAAATCCTATTCAGAAAATAATAAATACGGTAAAAACTGGAGATACAACCAATATAGTTGCATGGTTTTTAATAGCGATTGTTAGTCTTGGTTTGATTGTAGGATTTTATAAAAAGAGAAAAATGAAGTAGCCATTATTTAAAAGAAAACTGATCCATTACGGTGGAATCAGTTTTCTTGTGTTATACGGTTTAAAACGTTTCAGATATTAATGTTGAAGTGGTGGTGTAAACGCACCATAGTGCGTACTATCAATTGATTAGCCACTCATCAGAGTGGCATATTTTATAAGTTACTTTCTACATTTCTCTGGCGACTTATCTGACCAAGGAAGCAGATCCTCACAGAAACTTGTATCATGATCTTCCATATGTTTTGGAATCTCTGTGAGTAAATATTCAAAATAATCGTATGGTTTCAGATTGTTTGCTTTTGCTGTTTCAGCAATACTATAGATGATTGCACTTGCTTCAGCTCCTGCAATGGTATCAATCATGACCCAGTTTTTCTTGCCAACACAGAATGGCGGATTGCCTGTTCTGCGGCATTATTGTCTAGTGGGACATCACCATCTTCAAGAAACACACGCAAATATTTTTCCTGATTCAATGAATACGTGAATCCATTTGCTGTTTTACTCTTTGGCATCACAGACAACAAGTTTTGTTTTGCCCACGCAAAATAAGCATCTACCAGAGGCTTCACAGTCAGCTGTCGATGTTTCAAACGTTCCTCAGAACCTAATTCCTTGAGTTTATTATCCTCACGATAAATCGCTTGGATTGTTTTAATGCAAGATATGCAAGTGACATTTTCTGACTCGCCTTCGGCAAAGCCTTTACCGCTTCATCAAAGCGACGTCTCACATGTGCCCAACATCCGGCAATCTTCAGGTCTTCACGTTCTTCTGCAATCGTGTGGTAAATCTGGTAGCCATCCGTTATACAGACTCCACGAAATTCCTTTAGGAAGGATCTTGGATGGTTTGCATTACGAGTAGGTTGATACTCATATAGGACAATCTGCTTATCAAGATACATCATATAGTGGTTCAGTTGTCAAGACAAAAATCTAAGCTTTTTATAATGAACTGATATATGTAACTGGGTAGGGGAGAAAATCCCCCCCTTAGGCTGCATGATCATCCAGTAACAGAATCGGATAATAGCAGGATGCCGGTGTTTGATTATTGAGTGCAGAATGACAACGTTCAAAGTTGTAAGTGTGCACATATTTACCGATTGCCTTCCGTGCTTGGCACCATTCACTGACAGTTACACCGATCGGACGATTCTGGCAATCCTGAATCATTTGAGCCCATTCCTGTAATCGGCAATTACGTGCAACATAGCTGTTTGAGTTTTCGTAATAGACCACCTCCATGTTGTCGAAACTTTAGGCTAAATTTTTTAGACTAACTTTTTTGACAAGTATCATTTGTTGAGTCTATTTTCTCAAATAACTAGAGGGAATTCAATATACGCACTATGGTGCGTTTACTAAATGTTTATCCAGCCAGCTGCCAATAATCCCGACCATTTTTCCAATGGTAAGTGCAGCTAAAACAGTTCCGATTCCGAGACCGTCCAAATGTCCGAGAAAAAGTTTTGTCATACATGCGGTGACTACCAGACAGAGTACATCGAAGGAAATTTTAATCCTTGGATAATGAATTCCGGAAATCTGTGATACTTCTCTAGGAAAAAGATCGGTAGGAACGATAGGCAGACCGCACCGGTTGGAAAGCGCAATTCCCACACTGAGTAACAGATAGCTGATTATAAAATAAAGAATGCGGCAAGGCAACGTTTGTGGAAGGATATGAATCCAAAGTTCATGGACATCCACCAATTGTCCGAATAAAAATCCGACTACAAAACTAAAAAGGTATTGTGGGACAAAGCGTTTTTGCAAAAACATCAAAATTAAGACGAGAAGTCCTTGAAAGAGGTATGTCCATGTCCCAAGTGACAAGTGGGGAAGCACCTCCGAAAAAGCGAATGGTACGCTGGAAATCGCGGAAATCCGGCACCGGAATACAGCATGAGTACTACTGCGAAGCTGTTGATGATAATGTTAATTGCAAGAGCTAACTCACCGGAAAGTATGGGGCGCTCTTCTTTTGTGATTGGTCTTTCATTTGACCTTCCTCCTTATGATACAACATTTGTCTCTTGTTTTTGACGTGAATAAAATCATTTCAAACTTCTTCTAGTGTATAAAATTATTTGTGATTAATCAAATGAATAGTTTTAATCAAACTATAGACTATGTCTATTATGCGGTGATATACTGACGGTAAGAAAGGAGGCGGTATCATTGAATCTGTCTTATATACGTTATTTCGTCACGCTGGCACATGTTCGACATTACACGAAAGCAGCAGAACAGTTATGCATTACACAGCCGAGTCTGAGCCATGCGGTGACACAGCTGGAAAAGGAATTGGGAATTCCGCTGTTTGAAAAAAATGGGAGAAATACGACATTGACACAATTTGGAGAAGAGTTTCTTGTCTGTGCAGAGCACACGTTATCTACTTTAGATGCAGGAGTTGCCTCGATTCATCGGAGTGCAAAGGGAGAAGGTGTCATTCGCCTTGGTATGCTTCGCACGTTAGGGATTGAGTATATACCGAAGCTGGCTGCGCAATTTTTTGAGGGAAAATAAAGAGCGAGATATACAATTTACCTTTCATACGGGGGCAACGCAGACACTCTTAGATGGTTTAGAGAGCAGAAAATTTGATTTGGTATTTTGTTCGCAGCCATCTGAAAAGGCAAATTTAAGCGCGATTCCGGTGCAAAAGCAGAATCTGGTATTGATAACTCCCAGGAACCATCCGCTGGCAGGTCAGGATACAATTGATCTGAAGGAGACGGTCTCGTATCCACAGATTTATTTTGAGAAAAGTGCAGGTATTCGCAGCGTGATCGATCAGATGTTTTTGAATATTGGAGAGACACCGAATATTGCCTATGAGACCGAAGAAGATCAAGTGATTGCAGGTCTGGTTGCACAGGGATTTGGGATTGCGATTGTTCCGTACATGGATCTGCTGTTAAAGCTGGATGTAAAAATTCTTCCAATTGTCTCACCAAACTGTGAACAGGTGCTGTTTATGGTCCATGACGAACGTGTATTTATGCCGCCTGCAGTGCAGAACTTTCGTCGGTTTGTATTGGAGAGAAGAGTAGTTAATATTTAGTGGGATAAAACTATATTTTCGCTGGCATTGTATGAAGTACGAATTTGTTTTTATGGAATTCCAATATCCCCTCGTCGCGCATCTTTCCAAGCTCTTTCGATAGGGCGCTGCGATCCAGATTGAGATAGTCGGCAAGTCCCTGACGGTCAAACGGAATTTGGAATGTTGTACTTTTGGCTTTTGTCGCTTCTGTAGAAAGATAGATAAAGAGACGACTGCGAACGGTTTTAGGAGTAGTGCAGAAAATGCGTCTGGAAAGTATTAGATTTTTTGCACAGAGATATAGAGAATATTCTGCATGATTTTAGCACTCCAGCTCTCTTTATCTTGAATCTGTTTCAGAGGTGCGATATTTAGAAAGAGGATATCAGCAGCTTCGGCAGTGACTGCGTCAACCATCATCGGTTCTTGACAGAGCGCGTAGGATTCGGCGAATACCTGTCCTGCTGAAATATTGCTTAAAATACTTTTGTTGCCCCACAGATCAATATTTTCAATATTGACACTTCCGCTTAAAACGATACCGATTTCATGGATATGTTCTCCGGTGTGAAAGATAATAGTATTTTTGCAAAGTGCTGTGTGCGCATACAGCCAAGATCCAGCATGTGCATCCACTCATTTTCAGTAATGCCCTGAAATAAAACTGATTCAATTTTTTTTCATAAAATCCTCATTTCCGTGGTTATAACCACTGAATTATTGGATTGATTATATTATACTCAGGTTACAAATGCAAGGAGGAAAAATATGATTAGAAGAATTATTGAGATTGATGAAGATAAATGTAATGGGTGCGGAGCTTGCGCAGCGGCTTGTCATGAAGGAGCAATCGGTATGGTAGATGGGAAAGCGAAACTTCTTCGTGATGATTATTGTGATGGACTTGGAGACTGCCTTCCGACATGTCCGACAGGGGCAATCCGTTTTGTAGAGCGAGAGGCAGCAGCGTATGATGAACAGGCCGTTTTGGAAAATCAGAAAAAAGCAGCACCGGCGGTAATCCAGCCGTCACAGCTTGCACAATGGCCATGTCAAATCAAGCTTGTGCCAGTAAATGCACCTTATTTTCAGGGGGCGAAATTGCTGATTGCAGCGGACTGCACGGCTTATGCCTACGCTAATGTGCATCAGGAATTTATGCGAGGAAAGGTGACAATTATCGGATGTCCAAAACTGGATGATGTCGATTATAGCGAGAAACTGACACAGATTTTGGAGAATAATGATATCAAAAGTGTCACAATACTTCGTATGGAAGTCCCTTGCTGCGGTGGTCTTGAGATGGCTGCGAAAAAAGCACTTAAGGAAAGTGGAAAGTTTATTCCATGGCAAGTTGTCACGATTTCGATTGATGGGAAAATATTAGATTAAGAGCAATTTGAAATGTTATTAGGAGTAGTGTTTTAAGAAAAAAGCTGATAAAATAGGTATCTCAGATGAATGAGGTATCTATTTTTTGTAACAGTTCAGTAAACTCGAGCTGTTATGACTGAACTGTTACAGATTGGAAGGAAAGGAAGGAAAAAATGGAAATCAGGCAGGCAAAGTTGGCGGATGTGCCAACCATTATGAAGATATATGAAAAAGCAAGGGTATTTATGGAGAACAGTGGGAATCCTACACAATGGGCGGTTGGCTATCCGGGGCAGCAGCTAGTTGAAAAGGATATTATAGAAAAAAATTGTTACATCTGTGAGGAACAGGGGAAAGTTGTAGGTGTGTTTTCGTTTATAGTGGGAGAGGACCCGACATATCAGAAATCGAGCATGGTGCATGGCACAGCGCAGAAACATATGGAACAATACACAGACTTGCATCAGATGGACAGGCAAAGGGGATTGCAAAAATTTGTTTTGATTTTTGCAAAACAAAATGCCGTTATCTTAGGATTGACACGCATCAGGATAACAAACCAATGCAGGCGGCAATCCTGAAATACGGATTTCAAAAATGCGGAATTATTCACGTTGCAAATGGCAGCGAAAGGATTGCGTTTGATATTTCGTTTGATTGAAAAAAGATTCAACTGCATGATATGATATTTAGGATTAGAAATATGGGAACGGCAAAGACAGTTAGTGAGGTGAAAATAATGCCATTAACAAAGATGGAAGCGGAGAACTTTACAGTATTTGAGAAGATATCAATCCCGTTTTGTAGAGGGTTGAACGTACTAGTAGGAGAAAATGGAGTGGGGAAAACGCATGTTATGAAGATTGCGTATGCTGCGTGTCAAGCATCAAAGCATGATGTGTCATTTTCGCAGAAAAGCGTAATGTTATTTAGACCTGATCAGTCCAGTATCGGACGTCTTGTAAATAGAAGAAAAAATGGTAATAATACGGCGAAAATTTCTGTTGAGTCAGATGTAGCAAAAATCGGAATGTCATTTTCTATTAAAACAAAAAAATGGGATGCAGAGATTAAGACTGAGCCAAATTGGGAAAAACAGATGTCAGATTTGACAAGTGTATTCATTCCGGCAAAAGAAATTTTATCAAATGCATGGAACCTTGATGCAGCAGTTAAAATGGGAAATGTAGAATTTGATGATACGTATCTTGATATTATTGCAGCTGCCAAGATTGATATATCAAGAGGTGTTGATACAGGGGCAAGAAAAAAATATTTGGAGCTTTTGCAAAAAATCAGTTCAGGCAAAGTTGCTTTGCACGATGATAGATTTTATCTTAAACCAGGTACACAGGCAAGGCTGGAGTTTAATTTGGTAGCTGAAGGATTACGTAAGATTGCATTATTGTGGCAGTTAATAAAGAACGGTACATTGGAAAGAGGTTCTGTTTTATTTTGGGATGAGCCCGAGGCAAATATTAATCCTAAATATATTCCCGTTTTGGCAGAATTACTTATTATGTTGGAACGTGAAGGTGTTCAGATTTTTTGTTTCCACGCATGATTATTTTTTGTCTAAATATATTGAAGTCAAAAAGAAAAAAGACAGTGAAATTCAATATATTTCGTTATACAAGGATAAAACAAGTATAATAAAGTGCGAGGTAGAAAAAGAATTTGAACTATTAGAACACAATGCTATTATGGATACTTTTCGTCAACTGTACAGAGAGGAAATCGGGGTGGTGCTTCAGTGAAAGTAATACCAGAATCAGACATGAGATTTGGTCAATTTGAGGAAATGAACTTATTTCATATAGAGAACTCGCAGTTATATGAAAAAATGGGGTCTGGGATAAAGACGGTAGAATTTATTTTGAGATACAATAAAAATAGTATCATATTTCTAGAAGCCAAAAAGAGTTGTCCAAACTCAGACAATAGATATGACTCAGAAGAAAAAGAGAAAAAGTTTGAGGAATACTATTTAGCTATTACAGATAAATTTATTGAGTCATTACAAATTTATATTGCAGCTATATTGGATAAATATGAAGATATTTCGGAGATAGGAACGAAGTTATTAGATATCAAAAGTTTTCGGGGTATTCA